>Ga0099364_10002472_pt1 | contig 29387 bp, 32 predicted proteins | sample TergutTh196P3_FD_73070 | JGI IMG/M metagenome (GOLD analysis project Ga0099364, IMG submission 73070) | Microcerotermes parvus P3 segment gut microbial communities from Pointe-Noire, Republic of the Congo - Th196 P3 | ecosystem: Host-associated > Arthropoda: Insects > Digestive system > Gut ...
AGTAATTGATATAGGAGGATTGTTATGCCGGATTTAAAACAAGGACGCGCCGCGAACGATACGCAGCGCTTTAGAGAAGCCGTATGTATAGACACCGCGAGAATTTATGACAGTTGCAGCGAATAGCAATATTCATGAGTGCTATGTTGTAGAGGGGGTTTGAAAAAACTCCTACTAAAACATAGCAACCAGCCCGTTTGTAGCGATTCTGGCAAGGTTGCAAGCGGCATAGTGCCGTGGAAAGGAAATGCCTATGGAGATTGGCTACACCCGCGTGGGAGATTTTCTGCTCCCGAACATAACCCTGCGAGACCGACCTCCGCCCGATGGCGAAGTATTGCCAATGGGAAGATATGCACGTATGCACCGCGCGTTCCTGCGGGAACACCGCACAATCCTTTACAACACGTTTTTGCTGTCGGAACAGCTTTATCCTCATTTGAATGAGGTGGAGGAAACCGCAAGTGAGCGGCGGGCGCGGGGTGTATCGGAGGAAGTTATCCTCGGTGAATTGGTATATGACTAAATCAAGCGGGTCAACGTCTATGCGTTGACCCGCTTGACCCGCTTGACTATAAGTCAGGCCCGAATTTATGACGATGCTTCTTTCGCGGTTGGCTGCTTTGCTCCGTTGTTATCGTTTTACCTTTATTCAAACGTTCATCTAATAACATGGGCTTTTGGGGCTTGGGAATTGCTGTATTCGGGTTTTGCTTCTGCATATCAACCTTTTCGCACAAAATCGGCTGTAAAATTTTATCGTCTAAAGTCAACCCTTTAGCTATGTAAGAGAGATATTCATACTTTATATCATTTCTCCGTTTTACAAAAATAGCGGCTATTCTGCGCCGTGTCGCATGTGTTGTTATATCACGCAAATCTTTTTTCAGGGCGGTGTTCGGGATGTAAATATCATTGTCTGTTTTGACGAACCCCATTGCCATCGTCACTGTTCCCGCAAATTTGTCTGTAATCAGTAAAGGCCGGGATTTATCATAATCGCCTATCATTCGTGCTATTTTATGAAGGGACATTAGCTGTGGGAGGACTTCGAGTTTCAGTTCAGCCGTGCCTCCGGGGTCAAACGAAATATTGGGCGGACTTAGCCTCTGATTAAGTGCGGCTTTAAAGAAAAACTCGCTGCTCATCTCTGTTCTCACGCCCGTGAGGTGCAAGAAATTTTTTGGTTGAAACAGCGTTTCAAAATAGGCGACAACACCATTGTCCGCAGTAATAAACAGAACATTTTTGTCGGAAAGGTTTTCTTTATACAAAACGGCGCACCTATGTATGATACCAATAGCTTTATGCTTACTCGTGACTGACATTTATCTGTTCCTTCCAATAAGTTCTAACGGGGAGTAACAGCCCCGCAGGTCTGTGATACTCCCCGTTAATGACTGATTTTTCCGCTGTCCGCCAGCTTTCCGGCACCCGAAGTCCGGTAAGGCACGCAGGTATTCCGCTGCCTGCTCAGCTACCGGCACCCGAAGTCCGGCAAGTCTTTCGGATTGTTAATGGTGTCAGCCCACCAACTTTTATCTTACCTATATTATACTCGCAATATACCTAATTTGTCAATGCTTTCTTTGTCTTTTTTGTTCAAAGATTATTCACAATCAAGGGTTCCGAGATACCCCTGTTTTTTTCCATATATATATCGGAGGTTTTATCAGTCAGGGCTTACGCATTACAAATATGCAATTTTATTGTAATTTTTCAGACATAATTGCGTAAATTCAATTACTCTTGATAAATATTGAATCTGTGGTAAACTATGTTTCCGGCGGGTAGATTGTCGCTCTGAAAGGGGTTGACAGGCTACCCGCCCACAACTGAATACCGTGGGCCGGGCAGGTGCCGCAGTATTGCGGATAACCTGCCCGGCCGTTTTTATGCTGGTGGAAAGGAGGTCAATCCCCGCCGATGCAGGCGAAAAATCTTTCGGAAGTCAGGCCGGGAGCTGAAATGTCGTCGCAGCAAGAGGACGACTACCGCTCGGGCGATTCGGGAGGCGGACAGAAAGTAATCCCGACACTAAACAAGGGGGCAGTCTGCCCTAAAACAAAAACAGACAATATCATATTAAATAAGGAGCTTGATTTATGAACGCAAATATGCAAACCGAACCCATGAAAATGCGTAAGAGAATCGGCTCCACCGTATACTTAATAAATATATTCGTTAAAAATGACGCGGCGGAGACGATAGACGACAAGCTGTTCAGGCTGATGAAAAAAGACTTGAACATGACTACAGGGCGTGGTACAATGGAATTGCCGCAGACAGTCCGGTTGCCTGAAAGGAGTTCAGCATGAACAAGAAACAGGCAACCGCCAAAACAACCGCGCTCTACTCGCGGTTATCGCGTGATGACGAGCTTTCGGGAGAAAGCAATTCCATCACGAACCAAAAGAATATCCTTGAAGATTACGCGACCAAAAATGGCTTCACTAATCTGTGCCACTATTCAGACGACGGAATTTCCGGCACCACTTTCAACCGGCCCGATTGGAACCGGATGATTGCTGATGTTGAATCAGGTAAAGTCAGCACGGTTATCGTAAAAGATATGAGCCGCGTCGGGCGCGATTATCTTCAGGTAGGGTTTTATACGGAGATCATGTTCAAGGAGCGTGGTCTCCGTTTTGTTGCGATTAGCAACGGAATCGACAGCGCCACCGGCGATAACGAGTTTGCTCCGTTTCTCAATATCATGAGTGAGTGGTATGCCAGAGACACAAGTAGAAAGATAAAAACAAGCCTCCACGCGAAAGGCAACAGCGGAAAACCCACAACCAGTATCCCTATTTACGGCTACAAGTCGTCGCCGGATGATAAGAACCGATGGATTATTGACGAACCTGCTGCAAAAATTGTACGCCGGATATTTCAGATGGCGATGGAGGGCATGGGGCCATTTCAAATCTCAAAGATTCTCACACAGGAAAAAATCGAAAAGCCCTCATATCATTTCGCAACGCATATTTTGTCGGGAGACAAAACGACTACCCGCGATTTATCAAATCCCTGCGCTTGGATTGGCAGTACAGTCAGCAGTATATTATCAAGACTCGAATACGCAGGGCATACAGTAAACTTTCGGACTTACAAAGAATCGTATAAGGATAAAAACTACAAGTATAACCCGAAAGAGGAGTGGAAAGTCTTCCGCAATACGCATGAGCCAATTATTGAGCAGGAAACCTTTAATACGGTGCAAAAGTTGAGGGGGACGCCCCGGCGCGTGGACAGCATTGGCGTAGCGAACCCGCTTACAGGCCTTGTGTTTTGTAATGATTGCAAAGCGAAGATGTATAACAGCCGCTCTTCAAAAGAGTATTATGAAGTCAAAGTTGGCAGCAAGATTCGCAGGCAGAAAACAACTGACCACTACACCTGCTCCACCCATTCACTCGGAAAAAGAATACATACGGATAATTGTTCTGCTCATTACATCCGCACAGCCGTAATCCGTGAAATCATTCTTGATGCAATCCGCCATATCTGCGGATATGTCCGCGAGAACGAAGCTGAATTTGCGGAGAAGCTCCGTGCTGATTCTGCGGTTCAACAGGCAGATACAGCGAAAGCGCATAAACAGCAGCTTGCCAAAAATGAGCGGCGTATCATGGAACTCGATGTGCTGTTCCATCGAGTATATGAAGACAACACGATGGGAAAAATCAGCGACGAGCGGTTCGAATTGCTTTCTACCGGCTATGAACGGGAGCAGGCAGAACTGAAAGAGCAGACTGCTGTACTAAAATCGGAGCTTGACGCTTTTGAGCAGGACAGCATGAACGCAGGCAGATTTTTGGAACTGGTGCGTCGGTACACGGTGCTCGATGAACTTACGACGCCCATGTTAAATGAATTTGTCCATAAGGTCGTCGTCTATGAAGCTGACAAATCAAGCGGTGAGCGCGTTCAGCAAGTAGACGTCTACCTGAACTTTGTCGGGAAATTCATTATCCCCGGCAACGAACCGAAACCGCTGACACCCGAGGAACAGGCCGCCGAGGACGAAAGGCTCGCCAAAAAACGTAAAAAGAATGAATATCTGCGTAACTGGCGGAAAAAGAAAAAGGCTGAGCGGGAGCAACCGGAGCGCAAAACCGCATAATAATCGAATAATTAACCAAAACAGGCGGCTTGTACAACAGGCCGCCTTTGCTGTTTCCAAATGTAATCATTTAGCGTTGGAATAATCCCATCATAATAGGGTATTTCGGCATCTAAATTACAACACACGACATTTATCACTATGGAGGAGTTTATGCAAAAATTAAAGCGAAGCATTAATATCGGATTCCGTGTGACGGAAGAAGAAAAACAAATGATACTGAAACGGCAGGCACAGACAAATATCTCTAGTTTGCGGGCGTATTTGCTCAAAATGGCGATTGACGGCAGGGTTATCAATCTTGAATTGACCCCGGTTGCCGAATGTGCCAAACTGCTGCGGAATATCAGCAGCAACATCAATCAAATCGCCAAGCGGGTGAAACCTGATTGACAGCTATGAATGCAACCCGTTTACATCCGCGTCGGAATTTCTGTTGTCGAAGCGACTGTATGAGCAGAAAACAGGGCGAAATCAAGGTGTGCGCGACGTGATAGCATATCATATCCGTATGAGTTTTAAAGCGGGTGAAATCGGAGCGGAAAAGGTGCTTGAATTTGGGCAGGAATTGGCTTTACGCTGGACAAAAGGCAGGCACCAATTCATCGTTGCGGCGCACACGAATACCAATAACCCGCATTGCCATATTATTTACAATAGCGTGAATCTTGACTGTGACGGGAAGTATCAGGACTTCAAGCGGTCGGGGATTGCTTTACGCCGTGTCAGCGACCAAATCTGCCTTGAGAGCGGGCTTTCGATTATCGAGAGGCCAGGGTTATCTAAAGGACATAACCGCGCTGAATACCTTGGTGGTGGTAATGTGAACGAACATGAACGCCAGTTCATGTGCAGTTCAACACGCTCGCGAAGCGAGCCACCTACTGTGCGGGACAAATTGCGAGGATTGATTGACGATACAATATCCGGTTGCAGTGATTTCAATAGCTTCATCGCCGCGATGCAGACAGCGGGCTGTGAAATCAAGCAGGGCAAACATCTGGCTTTCAAAATGCCTGATGGCAAGAAATTTATCCGGTGCAATTCGCTCTGTGGGGATTATACAGAAACAGCATTGTTTGAACAGATTTCCGGCAAGAGAATTGTCACGCCGAAACCAAAAACCGTAGAGCCGGTTGTCCATGAAAACAGGCCGAGTCTGCTTGTGGATATTCAGGCGAAAATTCAAGAAGGCAAAGGCCCCGCATACGAGCAATGGGCACGGGTATTTAACATTAAGCAGGTTTCAAAGACACTTCTTTTCCTCAAGGAAAACGGGATTGATTCTTACGATGAACTGATTGAAAAATCTAATGCCGTGTCCGCTGAATACGACAAGCGGTTGAATGAAATCCAAGCCAATGAAAAACGGCTTGCTGAAATATCGGAACTACAAAAACATATTGGTACTTACGGCAAAACCCGCGAGGTATACAAACAATATTTATCTTCGAAAAAACGTGAGGATTTCTTTGAGAAGCATCGCGCAGACATCACTCTGCACAAAGCCGCCAAAAAATATTTTGACAGTTTGAATCTTAAAAAATTACCGACGATTTCTTCGCTGAAACAGGAGTACGCGGCGCTTGCTGCCGAGAAGAAAAAACTGTACGCCGGTTACTATGAACTGCGCGACAACCATAGGGCGCTTCTCGTGGCGAAAGGTAACGCTTCGCGCTTGTTGGGGATTCACGAAAATGTATCGGAACTGAACATTCCACGCACAAAAAATCTTGATTATTCTCACGAAAGGTAGGCGTGGAAAAGAGAATTCTCTAGCGAAAATTATGTTGTGGAAATGTGGTGTAACCCCAAAAAAGCAGACCGCGAAGCGGGCTTAACCACGGGCGATTTCGCCCGTTAAAATCGGGGGATTGGGGGATGAAAAATCCCCCAACAAGCAAGGGTGTGCGCTGTGCATTTTGTCAGAAATGCGCGCATCACCCCCTGCTTGCCGATATAATATAGCTATAATCGAAATGTCGTAATTGCTGCAAAAAGTTATTGAAAATTATCTCTAAATTACCTCAGTCATTTCTTGCCATATTGACTTCAACTGCCAACTCGTATAATCAATCTTGCATTGACCGCAGATTTTTAATGTGCTCTCTTTTATATTCATAGAATACGTTGCCGCAATGCCATCATTAAAAAACATCTCAATAGTAGTTCGATCAATAAATATCCTTATAGTTAAACTGTCTAAATGTATTTTACGCTCTCTCTTATTCTGAAAGAGAATCTTTCTTTCTTTAGGAATATACGTAATACAGTTGCCAAAACAATCGAATAGGATATTTTCGGATGCTTCAGAAACTTTAAAAATGATTTCTGTACCCGGATGCAAAGCATAGTGCTCTTCACCTGAAATATACTCCACAAATGTTTCAGCATTATCTTTTCGGAGCAAACAAAGCTCATCAATAGGATAACGATAGAGTTCAATCCCGTTATCATCTTGGGATAATTTCAGCGTGCAGGGAATAGACATGCACTGTGAAAATGGCATGTCATGGTAACCCATATCATAGTCCCATTCCCTAGAGTCATCCACTCCTCTTATCCAGCTAATATGAACTCTGCGACCATTTGGTTCATGGTTCCATGTCTGTCCTGCATAGGTGGAATTACCATAGTCTAAGGGGTATGATATTCCTTTATCTATAAAAACACCATTTCGAAATTCCCCAATTCGTGCAAAACCATCCGCACCATAAAGAACCCATCTTTCTAAACTTGTGTTATGAACAGGCAATTTGAATATGTCTGGACATTCATAAAGACCGCCAGTCCAGCTTTTCAACTCCCAATTATGTAAATCGGAAGATTCATAAAAGGATACACCATTAACTTCGTTGTGGCACTCATAAACTGCAACATAAAATCGATCTCCCTCTTTAAACAATCGAGGGTCGCGCCAAGACGCACCATGTTCAGTTCCAATACTTGGTTCGTTACTGAAGCGGTAAAATGTAGTTCCGCCGTTGGTACTTGCAGCAAAAAACTGACCGCCTGCCGGAAATTCTTTACCACTTTTATCAAAGGTTCCAAGACAGGTAAACGTGGCTATGATTGCGTTCTTACCATATCCGGCCACATTTTCGATATCCAATAATGCGCTACCAGATGCAATCAACCAATCTCTTCGCCAAGGCATGATTGCATCTGAGCATTCTTGCCAATGCACCAAATCAGAACTAACAGCATGCCCCCAACTGATATTTACACCAGCATGGAGCGTGCCGAAAGGATTGTGTTGATAAAACAGGTGGTATAAGCCATCACAAAATAGCAGTCCATTTGGATCGTTCAACCAGCCTCTTTTGCTGGAAAAATGAAACTGCGGACGCAACAACTCTTGATATAGTTCGAGATACAGCGAATTTGACGATGCAGCTTCTTCACCATTGACAATCATATCTAATGTTTTTTGTGAAACACTATCTGATTCCGACACCATCACATCAATACAACAATTCCTAAAAACGCTCATATCGAGAGGACAATAAAAATGCGGCCCCTTATCGCTCAGTTCTATCGAGAAATCATATAAAAGATTTCCTCCTATCCATATTTGCAGGGCTGTTTTAGGCGCGCCAGTTTTTACCGGAATATGTAGAAAAGAGCCCGTCAATGTCAAGTTACGTTTAATCATTCTTAACGCTCCCCCTGATAATTTAATGTTATTGCAATTGTTTTTTGTCTAAGCAAGTTGTCCGGAAACATGCAAATCACCAAACGAAAGAGAACGGAATCCTCCTTTACCTTCGTCAATTATTTTAAAACAGCATTTTTCCCCATGATAATCCCGAACATCCCATACAACCCTACGCATCGTTTCGGACTCGCAACAGGAACGCGCAAGAATTGTACCATCGTCAACACATACAAGGGCTGCGAATGAGCCTTCTGCATCTCTGCGCCAAGTACCGCCAAGCAGAAAATCTAATGTATTACCTTCAATGAAAAAAGGTTTTGAGCAGAGTTCTGACGTAAAGCCGTCGCTGCTATCTGTAGAATAAGAAAAATAGATATCATTTTCGCCCGCTATAAGGTTTGCATTCTTGAATGCCAAGCCTGCAATCATAATCCATCCGGTCAGATTTCCATTTGCGAAATTACCGTTTGGCAGGATGGACGTATTTTCCAAACGTTTAAGAATTTCATCGGGGTCTTCGTTATAGTAGCCGGTACGCTCGTGAAGAGATGCTTTTTTATATCCATCATCATTTCCGGCTTCCATATACCAAAAGGGGACAACGCCGTATCTTGCAAAATTATTATCATAATATTTTTCTATGCAAGCTTCGAACTCATAGTTGAACGGAACGCTGTCGGCAATCTGATATCGAACAAAAGATTGGTTGCCTCGATTGTGAATACCGCCTTGGTCAAATGTATGTGCATGATATGCTTTGCTAAAAAGCTCTGGAATAGCCCATGCGTAACCGAAATAATCTTCTGTTCCTGTGCCAAAAGTGGAAGGTGTTTTTTCACCATCTACAAAGAATTTTTCATCACCTTCCCCCCACCAGTATTCACCAGGAAAGCCTTTTAGATCCTGATTATCTACAGGTCTGAAGATATGCAGCATAAAACCAAGAAATCTGCCACAACCCTTTACTTTCAACACCGTATAATCAGGCCATCTGTCTTTACGCAATGGCTGAAACATTTCACGGTTCCACTTTGTGTGAAAACGCATGTATTTTTCGACTGGTTGAGTAAGTTCACTCATGCAAATATGCGTTTCAATGCTTATCGATTTGTTGCCCTGATTAGTTAGTACGATTTTTGCTCTGTCTGAATATGGCATAAACCAACGGCAATAGAACCAGTTGTCGTCACATATTCCCGTTGGTAGTGAAGCATAAACATTCTTGCCGCAAGCACTGCCAAAAAAATCACAAAACGGAGCCCATACGGAAGCCTCTTTTTCGTCATCCCAGTAAATCGAGATGGTTAATTCTTTGAGCACCTGCCATGATGTATCACTTGGCTTCATTCGTATATAGCTAATAGCGCCCACCCCGCGAACATCAAGTAAAGTAGCTGCCTCGCCTGACTTCACCTCATATTCCGCGCTGGTTTGTTTTAAGTATTCATCATTACCATTCGGAATAGAAATACACTCACCAAGAGTATCATTGGCTTTTTGCAGCGCGCTTTTCTGCGACTCATTCAATATAAAAGGAAATACTTCTACGGTTGCTTCATCTCCAAATAGAGAATATGTAAATTGATAAAACCCACCAAAATCATCGTAACCCACCACTTTACATGATTTGTTAAATGTGATTGGCACATAACAATTGTGCCCTTTTGCTGAAATATAGCATAGATTTGGATAATTAAATGGTGCGCGGCTCAAATCGAAAAGCTCTGTTGGCGGGAAATCAATAACGGGCTCTTCCTGTCCATCAAGATATATTTTTACATGTCCATTTATGTGTGGGTCTGCAAACCATATTCTCCATAGACAGCCTGAACCGTTCATTTCCGCTAATACCTTACCGCCATCTGGCTGTTTGCGAATAATCCCATCACCATCGGCGTTTGCTCCCCATTCTATATAAATATCGTTTTTTTCATCATATTTTGATTTGCGGTCAGAAGAAGATTGTACGCCAGTTGTTTCTTTGTTTTCTGGCAGCAACGAAAGCCGTTCCATATCTGTAAGTCTCGAAACAATCTGCTCATATGTGTAATAAAGCATAACAAACCTCGATTCTTAGTGTATTGCGGCTCAAAATGCCGATTGAGATTTTCTTTTACATCACTATCAATACGCCGGAGAATGCCTCCGGCGTATTTTGGTCAGCCATCTACTCGATGAATTCGCCTAAGCACATTTGAACATTTTCGCCGCCTTCATCCCTTTTACATGCGTTGAAAAGAGCAAAGCGATTATCAGGCAACGCATAAATGCTCGCAAAAACAAAAGAAGGAAACGGCTCTGGCCCGGCCTCGTTCCAAACAGAGCCTTTGTCATCGCTGTAAGAGATTTTTCCAGACAGCGAAACAATGATTAACCTGCCATTTTGCAGTTCTTCAATAAAAGGTCCCCCCTGCTGTCTGCTGATGCGCGTACCAAGCCCTTGTTCCCAATGAATCCCGTCAGGTGAAATCTTGTAATAGATGTCGTTAGAGCTTATTTGTGACAGCATAATGTCTACAACTTCATATACAACAATATAGCGGCCATCCTGCATACGCAGCCAGACCGGCATTCCAGGGCGTAATTGCGGGCTGGCGCAATCCCATGCCACCCATATTTCTTCACCCCATGTTTCGCCATCATCTGAAGATATTTTTTGCGAACAGATTTGACTATAGTGCGGTGGACTCGTAACATGCTTTTCACTTGCGTACATAACAGAAAGCCTGCCATCATCTAATCGATAGAAGTGCGGTTCATAAATCCCTTTATCAGGGGTACCCAGCGTTCCAGGAGGGCCGTTGGCTTCATCAATCATAGAAAGATATTCCCATGTCCTGCCTCCGTCAGCACTTTTGTATACCGGCAACTGATATGACTCGTGCCAGCGCACAGACCTACACCCTAAAAGAATTTCATCGCTTTGATTCAGAATCATTTGCCCATTATCTAAATCTCTTGATGGGTGGGCAAGTATTGATATCTGTTCCCATGTTTTTCCATTATCCCGGCTAATAGAAAATCCGAGTTTTGTCCCTCCATTAGTATCATATGTGTATCCATAATTGTCGTAAACAGTATATACAACAAGCCAACTGCCGTCTTTTAATTCAAGCATACGTGCATATTGTGATCCCCATTTGCCGGGATGTTGTAACCTGATATCAATCCCTTTATCTTCAAAAACAGGAATATTGTGAATAAGAACCGGCTCTTGCCATTTGATTTTTGCAACATTCATACCAATGTGCTCCTTTGCAATAGTTTTTTGCTCGGTTATTTTTTTGAATATACTTATCTCGTCATGGTTGTAAGGGGTTCCGTCGTTATGAAACAAATCATGCTGCCAAAGACTGAAATCCAAATCCCAATCTATAATCCAGTCCCAAGGCTCATATGTTTGTGTTTTTCCGCTAACCAACCCCCAGTGATAGCAGGCAATCTTTTCTTGCTTATATAGTGGTAAATGGTCGGAGACATGATTATTAAACGGTCTATGCAACCATTCGGTGATGAACAACGGTCGTCCCCAGGTCTTGAGATTCTCAATAATTTGAATAGTCCTGCGTTTCTCACCGTAATAATGAAAGGATATAATGTCCGAAAGTTCCAACGCCTTTTGCTCAATATTCGTTAATTCTTTAAAGATATCATCATCATTTATCCTGTCTATGTAATAGTCCCAGCAACCGGCGGTTAGCGGTTGCGAGGGGTTCATCTCCCTTGCCCATCCAAACGCCAATTCCAATGGACGTATGCTCTTGTCAACACCTCCTACACCTGCACTACCCGAGTTGCCCGGTTCATTCCAAATGTCCCAAGCCAAAATTCGAGCGTCGTTTTTGTAACGGCCAACTAAATCCTTTACAAACTTTTCCATTGCTTCCCAATTTTTTGGATTATCCACCATGCTGAATGTTGGATTGGTACTTTCAATTGGTGGTGGCGAGGGGTATCCGCTATGAGCACCCGGAAATGGATCCGGTTGCTTTCCAAAAATAGTTTTATCGCTATAATATTCAATCGGACCGCGGCAGCAATCATCAAAAAATACCGGCATAATTGTCATACCGTAACTTTCGAGCAAATTCAACAGCTTGTCGAACCTGGGCATAAATCCATCGCGCTGTTCTTTCCACACAGGCAGAGACAGCCCCATTCTTACACTGTTTATACCTATATCTGCAGCAAGAGATAACTCTTTTTTCATTGTGTTAAATGTTTTATCAAAATTGTATTCTTGCCAAATTTCAACTGAATTGATGCAACAGGCGGGTATATAATTGCAGCCGACTATCCAAGGTTGGTTATCATACCATTTCCATGCTTCTTCTTTAGTCCATTGTTTCCTCACTTTTTTCCTCCAATGTTTCTTTAGTGTTATTTTATTCCGGTTATCGCAATTCCTTCGACAAAATACTTTTGGGCAACGAGATATGCAATAATGATGGGAATTGACGCTAGGATTAATCCTGTCATCAAGAAACCGTAATCTGTGACATATTTACCCGCAAAGAGGGTAATAGCAGCTTGTATTGGACGGTATCTATCAGAGCTTGTGAGTATCATGGGATAAAGCAGGTCATTCCAATTTCCCATAAAGGTGAAGACGCCCATTGTAATAAATATTGGCTTGCAAAGTGGAAGCATTATGCGAAAGAATATGGTGAATTCGTTTGCGCCGTCAATACGCCCTGCTTCCTCTAGATCAGCCGGTAAAGAGACGAAAAACTGGCGCATCATGAAAATTCCGAAAGCATCTGAAGCACGGGGCAAAATCAGTCCTGCAAACGTATTATAAAGACCCATCGAATTTATCATGAGAAAAAGCGGTGTCATAATTATTTGAAAAGGCACCATCATTGTGCACAGTATTAAAATAAATAGCACGTCCCTACCTTTAAATCGCAATCTCGCAAAAGCATATCCCGCGAGGGAGTTTAATATAAGGGATATAGCCATAACGCATCCCGCAAAAATCAACGAATTTAAGAAATATCTAGCAAAAGGCACTTCTGACCATATTTGTGTATACGTGGTAAAAATCCATTCTTCGGGTAGAAATCCGGACGGATTTGTCATGATTTCACGTCTACTTTTAAATGAAGTAAGTAACATCCAAATAAATGGGAAAACAGTAGTCAGCGCTGTTATCACCAAGATGCTTTTCAATGCAATGCTTGATATCAGTTTAGGCGTTGAGTAGCTTGACAACGGACTATGAGAGTTCATAATAACGTCTCCTTAAAACTGTACTTCAGTATTGCGTCTTATTCTTTGTACAATTAACGTTGCAGTGAATATCACAATAAACAATAAGACGGCATTTGCATTAGCAAAGCTCATTTCGTTTGTTCTGAAAGCCCGTTCATAAATAAACTGTACTGCCGTTTCCGTGCTATATAGTGGACCGCCTCTTGTGGTAACGAAAACTTGGTCGAAAACTTGGAATGAAGAGATTGTCGAGGTCATTAGCGTAAAGGTAATTGTTGGCGCAATTGATGGCAGTGTAATGTTGAAAAATTTCCCCGAAGCATTTGCACCGTCAATATCAGCGGCTTCATACAACGATTTAGGGACATTATGCAGTGCAGCGATAAAAATTACCATATTGAACCCAAAATTCTTATAGACACTAATTAACATAATGGTTGGCATAGCCCATCGCACATCATTCAAAAGGTCTACAACAGGCAACCCCAGATCGCGCATAACTGCCGGTATGATGCCAAAATTAAAGTTAAACATCATTGCAATTGACATAGCGATAATAGTCATAGAACAAACAACTGGTAAAAAGAATATTGTTCGAAAGAATACGTTAACCCGATTAACTTTGCTAATTGTAGTTGCAATAAATAAGCTGAAGGCAGTTTGTAGCGGTACAACAACGGCTGTAAAATACAGCGTATTTTTCATGCTGTTCCAGAATCTCCAATCTGTTAGAACAGCATTGAAGTTTCTAAGCCCAACAAAACTAAATTTATCAAGCATAATTGTAAAATCGAAGAAACCGGAAAAAAATGCAGCTATCAGAGGAAATATAACAAATATAACCAGAATACATAAGCTGGGTAGAATAAAAATATATCCCACCCTGTTTTTATCATAAATCAATGAACTTCTCATATACGCCCTCTTTTCTTTTTTACAGGTGGCCTATATTGCCACAACGCCCAAGCATTGCATATATAGCAATACTTGGCGTCATAGCATATTAGTTGTCCTGGTTTTTAATTATTTATCTTTCCGTACTTAAAATATCGTCAAGGTCTGCTGCCGCTTTGTCAAGAGTTTCTTGGACGTTTGCTCCGGTTAAAAATATTTCGTCGAGATATCTTTTAACAATGTCGCTTTCAATCTTTTGTGCATTTCTTATTCCGAGCAGATACGGTTGGGCTGCATGGCTAGACTCCATAAATACTTTTAAGTCTGGATTGGCGGCAATCAACTCTGCGTCATTGCTCATGTCTGTGCGGATTGGTGCAAAACCTACTTGTGATGACCATTTTCTCTGAATATCTTGTTGGAACCACCATGTTGCGAATTTGTAGAATGCTTCTCTTTTTGCACTGTCTAGGGCCCCTGTATTGGTTAAGTGGAACGAAAGTCCGGCGCCGAAAAACTTTTGCTGCACTGGTCCGGCTGGGACAAGGGTAACACCATAGTTGATGCCAGCTTCATTAAATTGAGGCGATTGCCACGGCCCGTCTATAATCATACCAAGTCTGCTTGCTGTAAACAGTTGTCCGGGCATTGCCCCCTCCGCTCCCGTGCCACCGCCTGCACCAGGCGCAACTTGTTTGTTTATATAAAGGTCTGCAAGGAATTCAATGGCTTCGACTGCTGCAGGCTGATTAATTGTTGCCGTCTTGGTGCTATAATCCAAGATATCCCCACCATTTTGCCACATATACTGGACTGAGTTAACATTTGTCTGGATGTTTAATCCAAATTGATTTTTGGATGGATCCGTTAATCTGACCGCCCAATCCGAGAGTTCATCCCAATTCGTCGGTGGGTTTTCAGGATCTAATGTAGCTTTGCGCGATAAATGAGAAAAATTGCCTTGTAGCGTGAAAAATAGTTAAAAGCCGTTCTTTAATTATAAACCCTGTTATAATGCCGTTTTTTCAGCGTTATTTTTTGTTTAAACCCATAGTGCGTAACGATTTTCTCATTTATCTTGAAAACAAAAAACAGGTTTTAAACCCGCCTTTCGTCTTTCATGACGCGAAGCGGGTTTTTCTTTAAAACAACTTTTAAGTGCCTTTAAAACGCTTTTAAAAACAAAATGAGAGATCGCTAACCCTTATGAAATAAGGAAATAGCAGCTTTTAAAAATAAAATGGTCTTTTAAAGTCGCACCCGCCAACAACGCCCGCTATAGCGCAAAAATATTAAAAGGTTGATGCCAACATACCAACCCAAAAACGTTTTTAATGCCAACCATGTTGGTATTCACTATTTATGCGGGTTTGCGCGTCTTTTGTAAAAAAAATGATGTTTTCAAAAGCGTGCGAGGTTAAGTGTAATATTTATTCAGCGATATTGAATAAATATTATTTATAGAAGCCCTTGCTGTTGATATGCTTCTATCGCGATTTTCATGAAACTTACAGGAACGTCAAAATGTTCGGCAAGCTCCCACAATTCACAGCACCCGCTATGTAATGCTTCCACCAGTTCATTATGCGGGACAAGCTGGTTCGTAGCCCATCGTTTGGCGCGTGTTTCGTGTTGCCCCTTTATATCAAGCGGCGAATACCTATTGTAAAAAGCCCCTTGAATGCAGTGACCAAGCTCATGGGTCAATTTAACCCTTTCATTCTGCTCGCTTGTCAGTGTGAAAGGGTTAATCGCTATGAAGCATTCGCAATTTTCATTTATATATGACAATGATTCTGTCGCCTTTAAATCAAAGCTGTCTACTTTTATGCTTGATTTTTCCGCTAATTCATACGCTTCCACCAATGTCATTTAACCACCTGTTCGTTTTTTCCTTTCTGCGACAAATCGCGCATACGCTCGCACGTCTTCCATTTCTTCCTCTGTAATCTCGTCTTTCGCCTCGCCCCATAGCGCGAATTTGATGTCTTCATCTCTTATGGAGACTTCTTTTTTTTCACTCGCTGGCATTGGATTGTCTGTGGTGCCTAGTAGATAATCCACAGAAACTTGATAAAGTTCAGCCAACTTAATCATTGTATCGGAATCAGGCTTTCTTTTCCCAAGCTCCCACTTTCCATATGTTGATGGGGACACAGCAAATTCTTTCGCAACTTGTACTCGGGTTAACCCCTTTTCTTCACGCAATTGATGCAATCTATCAATATTCATCGTATCCCCCTTTCTTTTGCAATTATAATATAGACAAATTGTCTAGTCAATACGAATTATCGAAAACGGACAAATTGTCTACATTATTCATTAAAATACTTGACAAATAGACAATACGGCTATATAATGTAGCCATATTGTCTATCGTTAAAGGGGTGTGCATATGCGTTTATGGCTTAGAGACAGTAGGTTAGCCGCCGGCCTTTCCCAACAACAATTAGCAAAAAAGCTAAATAAAAATATTACGACGATAGGGAAGTGGGAGAAAGGCATTCGCACGCCAAAACCCAAAACAGCCAAACAATTAGGTGCGCTATTAGGTTTTAATTGGGAGCGTTTTTACGAAAATGATTAGAAGCTGAAGCTAATTCTTATCTTTCATATATAACTGATATGAATTTCCTTTTTTTACTTTCTTAATAACATCATCTTTCACAAGTGCTTGTATTATTGCTACAACCACAGACCGTTTGCCAGAAGCTTCATATTGCGCATACATATCTTTTTGTAAGATTCCTGGATTGCTTTTTATTATTTGAATAATCCGGGGTCTTTCGATGGGAATGCATTTGCTGATTTCTTTTTGACTTTCATGCTTTTGTTTTTGAAAAAGTATGGACTCGTAATATGAGGCATCTCGTTTTAAATATCCGCGCATAAATTCACGATTAAAATAGGATTCTCCGGCTTTTCCTTTGTTGAAACAATACTTTTTCAATTCGTCCAAAGCAACAAGCGCATCATCATACTTGTTTTTCTCAGTAAGACAGATAATTTTTGTAAGTTTTTCTTGAATGTTAAGTCCATATTTGTAAAAAAATCTATCCTCCGATAAATCGTTCGAATCAAAGAAAACATCATCATTTTTATTGTTATTGCTATTCTCGCTTTCAAGCGCACATGATTTGCAGATGCCTATACCATTATTACTAATAAATAATCCTCGTTTTCCGCAAATTCTACATTTCACCATTTAAAAGACCTTCCTACAATATAAATACGGATTAGGGCATAGTAGCCAGCCGTGTCCATTTTCGTCTTGTTGTTCCTTTTGTAAATTATACCACACAAAGGCAGGTGGCGTGTTTGCAGTTCCTAACTGTTAAAGAATATGCTGGATTAAAAGGTTGCAGTTTGCAATACGTTCAACTCCAACTTAAATCAGGCAAAATTGAATCTCATTTCGGTCAGGTCGCAAACGGTCGCCCGCGTTATCTTATCCCCCTATCCGCCCTCGACGCATCACTACAGCGCAAATGGTACAAGCAGCACGGGCTCAACCCGCCGACTGAGCTGCACAGGGTCGAAAAGCCCGATCCCGCTAAACCAGTGAAGCCGCTTGAATTCTATAGCAAGGCGCAGCGGGAATGTATCGGCATATGGGTTGATGTTTTAGAGCGGTGGCAGAGCTTCCGGAATACGTATCCCGGCTCCATGGCCGGGGCGGATGCCGCATTTCTTCACAATGAACAGCTTGACATATCGGTTCAAACCTTGTACCGCCGCTGGGCTGCATACCAAAGCAAGGACTGGGACGGCTTAATAGATAATCGCGGAATCAGCAACCGCGGGCGGACGGATATTCCCCGCGAAATCCGCGATTTGTTCGAGTATTTTTATCTCGACGAGCGTGAGTTCCCTATTAAAAAATGTTATGAACTTACACGGGATTACCTCAAACTAGAGCTTTTGGAGCTCCTGCCGCAGCTGCCGTCATATGCCACAGCGTACCGCTGGGCAAAGTCAATGCCGCAGCCGGTGGCGTGCCTGGCACGCGAAGGCGACAAAGCATTCAACGACCGCTACGGTATTTTTGCGGACAGGCTGTATGACGACATGGCCAGCAACGATTATTGGGTCGCAGACGGGCACCGCTTGGATGTTATCACAAAATCCGAGGACGGCAAGGAGCGGGCGCATCGCCTTCACATTACCGCTTTCATTGACGCGCGCAGCGGCATTTATGTCGGCTGGGTAATCACAGAAAACCCAAGCTCAGATGCTACGCTGCTGGCCCTGCGCAAAGCCATCATGAAATATGGCGTTCCCAATTACATTTATGTAGACAATGGCCGCGAATACCTGAATATTGATATCGGCGGTATGGGGCACCGGACCAGGACGCGAAAAGTGAAGATTCAACTGCCAACACCAATTTTAACCCGCCTCGGCATTACCATGACAAATGCGCTACCACGGAATGCGCAGGCAAAAACGATTGAGCGCGAATTTAAAAACCTTACGTTTCTTGCCCGCCTTTTTGATACGTATGTTGGCAGCAATGTCGTCGTAAAGCCGGAAAAACTGAAATACATGCTGAAAGATGGCAAAATCCCCACAGACAGCGAGCTATACGCTGTGGTTGAAAGCATGATCGAGGGATATTTCAACTGCCAGCCATATAACGGAAAGGTAGTATCCGACCGGGGCAGGACAAAGTTTGAAGTGTATTGCGATAACCTGCCAGTGCCAATTCGCCGGGCCGCCGCCGAGGAGCTCCACTTGATGATGATGCGGAGTACCCGGATGCAGACGATTGGGCAAAATGGTGTGTATGTTACCATCGGCGGAGAAAAGATATACTACTTTGATGACGAACTGCTACTGATGCAGGGTAAAAAGGTATTTGTCCGCTATGACCCGGAGGTTATGGAAGAGGTCCGTATCTACGATGAAAATGAAGCCTTTATCAAGACCGCTCCTCTTCGGCGGGATATTCTTGAAACCTACTTCGCCACTAAGGACGGCATAAAGCAGGTTATGTCGGCAAAACGCCGCTGGCGCCGGCGGGCGAAGGAAGAGGCAACCCTTGTCAGGGAAAGAATCGTTTCGCAGTACGGGCACATCAACGCATTGGATATTCTTGTCAGGAGTTCAAATATCAACCGCGACGGCCTGTTGGTTCCCGCGAACAAGGTCACCGAGCTGGTCCGTCCGGAAGAGACCAGGCAGCGCATCGCCGCGACCGGTACCGACGATGCCGTGGTGATTGATAAAAGCAGAATGATTCAAAATAATGAAAGGTAGGGACAATGCATGGAAAAAGCGCATAACCCCATGATTCAAAAACAGCTTGAGGAGTTTATCGCAAAAGTAGGCAGCCAGTCAAAAGCTTCAGCGTTAATCGGCAATTATAGCACCGGCACACTAAGTACATACCGCGACAGTAAGTATAAGGGCGACGTCGAAAAACTGGAAAGACGGCTCAAGGAGTTTTTTGAAAATCAAAAACAAGCTGAAGGACTTCATTCGTCCTCGGGATTTGTACCGACCTCCATCTCAAGCCAGGTATATGACACCATCCGCATTTGCCACCTGAAGGGTGGGCTTGCCATTGAATGCGGCGACGCCGGGATCGGCAAAACCAAAGCAGCCGAAAAGTACGTGGAGGACTATCCAAGCTCCTCAATACTCATTACCGTAAATCCTTGTTTTGTAAGCATTACGGCGTTTCTAAAGTTTTTATGCCGCCGACTGAAGGCACCCATCGGCCGCAAGGACGATATGTGGCTTGAAATCGACAGCCAACTCCGCGGCGGTAAAAAGGTGCTCATCATCGACGAGGCCCAGCACTTGCCGATAAAGACCATTGACACCATACGCTCTTTCTTTGACAGCAACCCCGATTTGGGAATTATCCTGATTGGAAATGCCGAAACGGTCAGCAATCGCGGACGCAACCGGGAATCCTTCGCGCAAATCAGAAATCGCACCAAATTCACCGAAATCCGGCACACCTCACATATTACAAAGTCTGATATTCAACTTCTTTTTCCGACGCTGGCGAAGCATGACAAAGAGATTGAGCTGCTTCATGTCGTCGCGCAAAGTGAGCAGGGCGTCCGCGGTACCGTGAACCTCTACGGGAATGCGCTCGACAATGAAGATACCAGCTACAAAGGGCTGCTCGCTATGGCAAAAGAGATGAAAATCGTAATGTATTAAAAATGCTTTAAGCACCGTTTAAAGGAGCTTTTACATGAAACAAAAAATTGCAGGAATTTTATTGATTCTGATTAGCATGGCAGTCATCGTTTTGGCGTCGCAAGGGACGACCCCGGAAGAAAAAGACGTTACAGTGGTTTTGTTCATCCTGCCGCTCGGATTGTTTTTGCTTTTCACCAAACAGCAGGTTTTACATAACCAGCTTAAAGAAAGCACCGCCGGGCGAGGCTGCAACCTCGCCCGGCGGCAAAGCTAGAATAAGGGAACATTTTCAGTATAACCATAAAAGTATTTATCGTCAATAATGTATGAACCTGATGGAAGCATTAAAGTTCATCCTGATTTCAAAAATGAGGAGGAAACGCAATGAGAAGAAAACTTAATGGTACACCGACTCTTACGTCCTGGACCGACGTCGACGACGCCATGCGCCAGATCGGCGAATGCGAGAGGCAGCTTGATGAACTTCAGGTTGAGCTCAACCGTCAGATTGCCGCCGCGAAGGAAAAGGCCGAAAAAAAGGCGCAGCCTATTCAGGATAAAATCAAAAAACTTGCGATGGACGTTAAGGAATTTGTCCAGCAGAACCGCTCGGAAATGGACGGCAAAACAAAACAGCTTAATTTCGGGAAAACCGGTTACAGGCTCAGTACCAAACTGATGACGCCAAAGACCGCGGAAATCATCGACGCCCTGAAGCGGCACGATATGCTTGATTGCATCACAGTGAAGGAAAGCATCAACAAGGAAGAGCTTAAGCGGCGCCCGGCTGATGATATTCTTAAGGTTGGCGCTTATCTGAAATCTGATGATGAGTTCTGGTATGAAGTCGATAAAACAAAACTTGAATCGACGGCGTAAGGAGGTAACTTTTATGGGAACCGCAACATCAACCACGCAGGCAGCCAGTAAGCGCGTCCCGTCGCGGTACTCACGTATATGGTCGGCTGCGCGCGCGTTGGGGATTACATCCAACGAGCTGCACGACATTGTCGAACGGGAAACCGGAAAGCATAGCCTCAAGGATTTGACGGACAAGCAGGTGGACTATATCGGGACACTGCTGTGGAATATGGATGCCGGGCGCGAATATGTTCCTAAGCAGACCAGCAGCTTCAAGTTTGAAGAGACGCCCGGCGGCGTCTCGGAGGGGCAATATAAAAAAATTATCGCGCTCATGTGCGAGCTGCGTAAACTTGATGCGGCGCCAATACCCGCCACCCTTGAACAGCGGGTCGCCGGGATTATCAAAGCGTACCTCCGTATGAGCGCATCATCTGATAATCCATACCGATGGCTTAAATATTACCACGGCGTCAAATTAATCGAAACCATCAAAGGCATATTGGATACGGCACAGCGCAAAGCCCAAGCGAGGAGTGGTTCCGGATGAGTGATGATACTCTAATCATTATGGACAACCTTTCGGACACCCAGCGTGAGATTGCCGACATAATCGGGTTTGATAATTATCTTAACCTTGTCCGATTTGTAAATGGTGATTCCATCTACATTCCAAAATACTCGGAACTGTTAAAGCCGTGCGTAGACGAGGAAATCAGAGGGAAATTTGACGGTTACAATTTTAGAGAGCTTGCTGCTGAATATAATGTAGCTGTTAAGACCATCTATAATAAGGTTCCCCCTGATTTACGGACTGAAAAGAGAACCCGCCCCATTGACGGCCAACTAAAATTTTGAAAACTTTTACAGAAATGCGTTCCTGTACAGCAAGCTCATAAGTAAGGTAGGATTATGGTGCAGCCATATACCTGCCTTATCTTTATATATTAAGGGAGTTTTAAATATGCCGGAGCTTACAACATTTAACTGGATGATTATTTGCCTTGGTTTTTCATGTGTCACCGGGATTGCCGTCTTCTTTTTGAAAAACCTTTTTACAAACCACGAAAAGCACAACGACGATATTAGCGATATTCAAAAGGAGTTTGCCACAAGAAACGAACTTAACAATGCTACTGCAACGCTTCGAGGGGAAAATAAAAATATAGTTGAAAAATTAGACAATCAAGAACATGAAATCCATCTTATAAAGCAAACCTATGCCACAAAAGATGACGTGAAGGAAATCAGGGCTGAGCTTCGGGACGAAACAAAAGCGCTTTCCGCCGATGTGGCGGAAATCAAGAAAAATTGTTTAACCAAGGATGATTTTTACCGGCGTATGGTTGATTTTGAACGCAAGCAGGAAAAAATATATGATTTTTTGCTTGAACAAAACGGGGGCGGAAAGAATGGATAAGGCTAAAAAAGAAGAAATGCTAAAAAAGATGCGTACCGGAAATTTTATTGAAAACAACGGCGCCGTGCTCCGCGCGATAAATATTCTCCGGCAAAACTACATAGCCCTGAAAAGTGTTCGTAACGCGCTGCGCGATGTAACGGAGCAGGAGTTTCTGGATAGCGTGAATTTCCTTTTTAAAGCCGGATATATTGAACTCCAGCATATCGGCACGGAAACGCCCGCAAGGTTATCCGGCACAGATTACAAGCTGCTTGAGGCAACGCTGTCGGAAAAGGGTATCCGGCTTTCCGGCGGCGAAATCCAAGATAAGCTGGTGGACGTATAGTCATGGGAAACAAAAAACGTAACCGCAGCACCGGAAAAATTGACCGGCTGCCCGATTACTTGAAGGACACGGTGGAGCAGATGCTTCTGGGCGGCAGGACATATAAGGAGATTGTCTCCTTTTTAAAGGACAACGAGCAAAATGTTTCACAAATGGCGGTCTGCCGCTATGCCGGCAAGTATCTTGCCACTGTGGAAATGCTGCAGCTCACACAGGAAAATTTCCGCTTGATGTCCGAGGAAATTGAGAAATATCCGAACCTTGACACCACTGAGGTTATCATGCGTATTGCCAGCCAGCAGGTGCTGAACGCCCTTACAAACGCCGACGCAAAAATGTGGGATAAAGCCGAACCGGATAAGCTGCTTAACAATGCGACGGCGCTTATCCGCGCGGCGGCGTACAAGCGCAAGACCGACCTGCAAAACAAATCCGACCTTGAAACGGCGCTGGAAGCAAATAAATCCCTGTTGTTTGAAGTGCTTTCCAGAAAATATCCCGACTTGTACAAACAGGTAATGGACGCCGTCAATCAGGAGCAGGCATTATTGCGGAATCCGGAGGTTACGGCATGAAAATGAACTGGTATGTGTTACATGTTTTCACCGGCAGCGAGCTTGAAGTACAGCGGCAATTACGCGAACACAATTTGACAGCAATCGTTATTCAGGAAACCTATGTCTTTCGCCGCGGCGGGAAATGGCATAATCAGTTACACGCGTTATTCCCCGGCTATGTATTCGTGTATATGGATTATACGCCTGAAACACATTACATAATCAAACGCATTCCTGGCGCAATCCGGCTACTGCCGAAAGAAAAGCCGCAGCCGCTGCCGCCCGAAGAAACCGCCCGGCTAGTATCCGGATATACCGATGATATCCTCCCGTTGTCAAGGGTTGATTTCAGCGGTGACTCCCTCAGAATCATTGACGGCCCGCTAAAAGAATGGGAAGATTACATTGTCAAAATCGACCGCCACCGCCGCCGTGCGCATCTGCGTATGCCTGTACTTGGCGAAAGCAAGGATATTACGTTATTCATTGAACCGGTTTAAACATAAAAAAGCCAGTTGTCAATTGGGATTGATTCGTCTCCTGATGAAAGGGCCGGCTGTCATATTGTTTCAGAGAACCGAGCGGCCAATGCCAATCGGAATGGCGAAGCGTACCCAAACGGGTATTTTCAACCGGATTCCCTGCTCTTTATGATTCATGCTTTAAAGCCCCTTTAACGGCGTTTAAAATCTTTATATAAGCAACCATTCGAGAAATGTGCCGGACAATAATGCAGGCCCATTACAGGGCAAAATTAAGGCTGTGTAGGAGGCGATGCGGGTGTGCTGAAATCCAAAGCTAAAAAAGTTGAAATGTTAAGCCGCATCATTGCGTCGGCTCCACAGAATATTCTTATTCAGGAACAAGAAGACTTGAAAGTTTTTAGTGAGCTTGAGGCGGATGTAGGCTTGGATGAGCTTAAAGCTTATATGATTGAGCAACGAAAGCTTGCTGTTCATCTGGAGGAAAAACCGGACACACAAAAAACGGACAATCCTTTTACCCGTCTTTCCACTGACCGTATTATAGAGCTGACTGAACATCGTCATAAAATCATTGCGCAAGGTGCCAAGCTGGAGCTTGCTCGGCGCAATTTCTTTTATTACTGCCACCTTCGCGCACCTGATTTCTATAAGCCGAACCGGGCGTTTTTAGTACGATTGTGTACTGAAATGCAGGAGTTTTACGAGGGCGGCGAGACCGTCATGATTATAAACCTGCCGCCCCGTCACGGCAAATCCCGGACTGCCGGTTTATTTGAGCAATGGGTTTTTGGACAAAATGCAAGTGAGCAGATTATGACCGGCTCGTATAACGAAACCCTTTCTACAACTTTTTCAAAAGCGGTGCGTAACGGCATCAACGAGGAAAAAGCAGACCCCAATAAAATAGTATACAGTGATATTTTCCCCCGCATCCGGATTCAACGCGGCGACGGCGCCATGAACCTGTGGGCGTTGGAAGGGCAGCACGCCAGCTATCTTGCAACATCTCCCGGAGGTACCGCTACCGGCTTCGGAGCTACCATCATCGTGATTGACGACTTGATCAAAGCAGCGACTGAAGCCTTCAACGAGGATTTACTGCAAGGGCATTGGAGCTGGTTCACAGACACCATAATGTCCCGCTTGGAGGAGGGCGGCAAGATTATCATCATCATGACCCGCTGGGCCAGCAGTGATTTGGCGGGAATGGCCATTGAACATTTTAAGAATGAGGGCATACCGTGCAGGGTGCTGAGCATGAAGGCGTTGCAGAATGAAAAAACGCAGGAAATGCTCTGTTCTGAGATTTTGTCATATGCTAAATATCGCATGAAATCAAGACTTATGAGCGAAGAAATCGCCAGCGCCAACTATCAGCAGATACCCGTCGACCTCAAAGGCCGGCTGTATCAAAGCTTCAAAATGTATGACGATATCCCCCGCAACGACAAGGGCAAGCCGTTGTTTACGGCGATTAAGGCATACTGTGATACCGCTGACACCGGATCTGATTACCTTTGCAATATTATCTACGGGGAATACCTCAAGGAAGCGTATGTTTTGGATGTGTACTACACAAAAGCTGCAATGGAGGTCACCGAGCCTGAAACCGCAAAACGGCTTCATGAACATGACGTCAGGGTCGCGGACATTGAAAGCAATAACGGCGGTCGCGGGTACGCCCGTAATGTAGAGCGCATCTTAAAAGAAAAACTTCGCTCCAACCGCTGCAAGGTCAAATGGTTCCATCAAAGCCAAAACAAGCGGGCACGGATTCTCACCAATGCAACCTGGGTGCAGGACCATATTTATTATCCAAAAAACTGGCGCGAACGGTGGCCGGAATATTATAAGGCCATGTTCAAATATCAAAAGGAGGGCAAAAATGCCCACGATGACGCACCCGACGCCACGACCGGCGTCGCCGAAAAAATCGGGCGCCGCGGTGGCGTATCTATTTTGAAGTAAGGTGATATGCTTGGCTGAAATAACTGAAACACAGCGGATTCTGATGCGGATGAATGGAAGCGCGCCGATGACCGTCGCGCAGATTGTCGGCGAGGAAATCCGCCGTTTTGTCGGAAGCGAGCTGTACGCAAGCATACAGGAGGCTGAGAAATATTACCGCAACCGCTCCGATGTGCAGCGGAAAACCAATGAAATCGCAAAACGCTCAAACACCAAAATTGAACACCCTGTTTTAAAAAAATTGATAGATCAAAAAATTAACTATACTTTATCCCGACCATTTTCCATCAGCAGCGACAACACAAAATACAGCGAGGCGCTGAACTCATTATTCGATGATGTGGTACGCCAGAAAATCAAACGGTTCGGTCGTGGAGCTCCCCGTCAAGGCACAGGTTGGATGATTCCTTACATAGGCACAGGCGGCAAGCTTTGTTTTATGGTTGTTCCGGCGTCAAATATTATTCCGTTTTGGGTTGATGATGAACACACGGAGCTTGACGGGTTCATTTATTTTCGCTCCGTTGTTATTTACGAGGGAACAAACCCGCGAAGTATAATCAAGGCCGAACTTTGGGACGCCGCGGGCGTTCAGTATTTTGACAATCGTGCATCCGGCGAGTTTCGTCAGGACGTCGATATGCCCCCCAACGCAAGCCATTTCATCGTGAACGGGCAGGGATATAACTGGAAGACGCCACCCATCGTCTGGTGCAAATATAACGACGAGGAGTTGCCGTTGCAGTATTACCTCAAGGATTTGATTGACGACATCAACTGGCAGACGAGCGTCACGTCCGATGTTTTGCGCGACGTCGCCAAATTTATCTGGGTGCTTAAAAACTATGCCGGTGAAGATTTAGGCGAGTTTGTTGACGCGCTTCGAAAATATCTTGCCATAAGCGTTGAATCAGACGGCGGCGTGGATATTATCCAGCCCGACCCGAAGGTTGATTCCGTGCTTGATTTTATCGACAAGCAGCGCCGTGACGCCATTGACATGGGCGCAGGTGTCGATACCAAAGACCCCGAGCTGGGCAGCGCAAGCGGCAAAGCCATTTATTTTCGGTATATGGACCTCGATACCGACAGCACCAATTTACAAAACGAACTGAAGGCTGCTTTTTTGCGGCTCAAACCGTTTTGGGATGATTATTTTCAGATTATCGGGCTTGGGGATTTTTCCGGCAGCACATTTGAAGTGATTTTCAATACTGATATGCCGGTAGATGAATCGGAAATATTCAAAAACGCACAGACTGCCAAAGCACTCGGTGTTTCAATGCGGACTATCTTATCTAATCTCCCTTGGATAAAGGATGTGGATGAGGAGCTGAAACGCATTGCCGACGAGGCGGATGAGATTCGGCTGAGAGATGAAGATGAAATTGCGAGGATGGCCGGACTGAACTTCCCGGCGCCCGATGGCGGTGACCTTGAATGAAGCCGGCGGAGTATTGGACCAAACGGTCAGAGCAGGTTATCCTCGAAGCCGAGCGCGGGGGCGCAGAGCTTACGCAAAAGCTTGGCGAGTTTTACGCAGAAACTGAATCCCAAATTCAACTGGAAGTCGAAGCTTTCTTCGGACGGTATGCTTCTGATGAGGGCATTTCGATTGAAGAGGCGCAAAAACGCCTGACCAAAACCGATTTGAGACGATTTCATGAAGCATTACGGCGCTACCATGCGGAAGCAAGCCGATTAGGATTGGACAAACAATACGAACAGCATTTGCGCACGCTCGCCGGTCGAACTTACATCAGCCGACAGGTGGAGCTATTAGCACAGGCAAGACATCAGATTGAGCTACTCTTCGGAAAAACAGAACATTCTTTTTCAGGGGTATTGGCAGACGTTTATCACAACAGTTATCACCGCAATATATTTTATATGCAACAGGGGCTTGGTTTTGGCTCCGACTTTGCACGCATGGATACCAAGACAATCGAAATGCTCTTGAGAAAACCTTGGTTAGGCGAAAACTTTTCATCCCGATTGTGGCAAAATAAAGCCCGGTTACTTCAACAGCTAGAACAGACCGTTCCCCGGGCATTTGCTACCGGCGAAAATTCTCGCGTCCTCGGTCAGCAGCTCGCTTCCCGCCTGGGCGTTTCAAGAAGCGCCGGAGAGTGCTTAATCCGGACCGAAGTCAACCATGCTGCGAATGAAGCGGCAAAAGTCGCATATAAGGAAGTCGGCGTAGAAAAATACGAGTACCTTGCCACTCTGGACAACCGGACAAGCGAAATCTGTGCCGCGCTTGATGGCAAAGTGTTCCGTGTAGCCGACGCCGCTGCCGGCATCAATTATCCGCCTATGCACCCGCATTGCAGAAGCAGTACAATCCCGTATTTTCCACCGGATGAATTTGACGGGCCCGCGAGCAGGGCGGCGAGGGACCGGGACGGAAAATATTATATAGTCCCGGCTGATAGGACTTATTCACAATGGTATGAACAACAGGTTGAAAAATATGGGGGGCAAACTGTTGAAACAGACCGTTTAAAACTGCGTAACAAAAGTACAGATTTTAACCAATATAATAAATATAAAGCTTTGTTAGGCAAGGATATCCCAGTAAGCTTCAATGATTTTCAGGAGATTAAATATTCCGGAGGTTCAGCATGGGATTACGCGCAGATTGATTATCGACGCAGAAACAGGCTTCAAAACAACCACTCTCTTGCGCTGCCCGGCGCCGCCCAAGCTTCAGCGGCGGCGGAAAAGTTTTCAGGTTACCTGTTTAACCCCAAAAATCCGCAAGGATATGCGAAAGGCGTTGCCTTTACAAGCCGTTTAGGGTATACTGTGGACAATTGGCAGGAATTGCGGCGGGAGATTATCCTCCGGGCGCCCCTGTATCCGTCTAATTTCAAAGTCAAGGATATGCATGGTTCCAAGTATGAACAGCAAATTGTCATTTATGGAAAACTAAACAAACCGGCAAACGTTATTGTGGGTTGGCGGGTCAAAGACGGGAAAACATGGATGACAACTGCATATATCAAGGAGGTGAAGGACTGATGACAGTTAAACAATATGATGCCGTCCGCCTGAAAGACGGGCGTGAGGGGTGTGTTGTTGAGGTTTATGGCGAACAGGACATGTTTGATGTTGACGTCGGATCCTCGCCGGAGGATTGGGAAACGTTATATGTAAGCCGTGCAGAAATTAAAGAGGTTTTAAAAGAGCTTTAAATCCGCTCTAACTGGATTAAATGTCATAAGCATCTGCTTTAAACAGCGGGTGCTTTTAATATGCATTAACTCTGCTTTAAAACAATAAATGCGTAACAGCGCGGAAAGGATTTTATTATGATTATTGCAAACATAAGGGCGCTCTTGGGTGAAGACCTCACCCAAAAGGTTGAGGAGGCCCTCAAAGGCAAGGGCAAGGATGGCATCGACGTTGACCTTGTCGCCGGAAACGACGGCACCTATATCCCGGCGGATACTCACGCCGCCGAGAAAGGCCGGTCGGACGCGGCGGAGAAGCTGCTGAAATCGGTGGCGGATGCCCTTAAGGATTTGGGCGCCAGCGGCGACGCCAAAAATCTGGCGGCGGATGTACTCAAGGTAAAGGGTGATATTTCCACCCTGCAAACCACACATGCCACCGAAATGGCAAAGCTGCAGAAAACAACGGCGCTCAAGCTGGGACTCGGCGGGAATGTCCACGACCCGGACGATATTATTTCCCGTCTCAATCTGGATGAAA
>Ga0099364_10002473_pt1 | contig 29386 bp, 31 predicted proteins | sample TergutTh196P3_FD_73070 | JGI IMG/M metagenome (GOLD analysis project Ga0099364, IMG submission 73070) | Microcerotermes parvus P3 segment gut microbial communities from Pointe-Noire, Republic of the Congo - Th196 P3 | ecosystem: Host-associated > Arthropoda: Insects > Digestive system > Gut ...
GTCGCAGGGGCGGCATCCTGCCGTCCGAGCCTAACAGCAACAGGAAAAATTATTGAAAATGAAATAAAAAAATTGTCCCATACATATAAAGACGTAATCGTAGAACATCATGTCATCATGCCAAACCACGTTCATATGATAATCTTCATAGACGCCGCGGAAAAGAACGGGCGGCAGGATGCCGCCCCTACGGTATCGCGCACGATAGGCCAATGGAAACGAGCAGTTTCAATCAAGGCCGGTCGTTCAGTCTGGCAAAAATCGTTTTACGACCGTGTTATACGAAACGAAAAAGAATATCGCACGATTGCGGAATACATTGAAAACAACCCGCAGAGATGGAAAGAAGACAAATATTACCCGCAGGGGCGGCATTCCGCCGCCCGTAATTCATAACGAAAGGTGTGTGTGCTTTGGAACTGAATTCATTGTTGGCGGAAGTGATCAAACGCGACGCAAGCGACCTGCATATAAGCGAAAACATGAAGCCTGTTATCAGGATCGACGGAGAGCTTATACCCGCAGCGGATAGAGAGCTCGACAGGGACGATGTGGAAAAAATGCTCAAGGGGATTCTCAGCGCGGCTCAATATGAAAATTATCTGAAAAATCATGAGCTTGATTATAGTTTTTCTTTTGAACAGGGAGGGTTAAACGCCCGTTTTCGCGGAAACTGTTTCTTTGAATCAAAGAGGATGGCGGGCGCTTTTCGTTTGATCCCCGCAAGAATACGCACGATAGATGAATTGGAACTTCCAAGGATATTAAAGGAAATCGCTCAGAGAAGGCGCGGATTATTTCTTGTCACGGGGCCCACAGGACACGGAAAAAGCACGACCCTCGCGTCTATAATAAATGAGGTGAATTGCACGAGAAGCGAGCATATCATAACCATAGAGGACCCCATAGAATTCGTGTATAAATCCGAAAAGTGCCTCGTGCATCAAAGGGAAGTGGGGGCCGATACCGATTCATTCGGCGAGGCTTTGCGCCGCGCCCTGCGTCAGGACCCCGACGTTATCCTCATCGGAGAAATGAGGGACCTTGAGACGATAGCTTTTGCGATAACAGCTTCCGAGACGGGACATTTTGTCCTCGGCACGCTCCATACGCAGGACGCCGCTCAATCAATAGACCGCATAATAGACGTCTTCCCGGCGCATCAGCAACAGCAAGTCCGAACTCAGCTTGGGACCGTATTGGTGGGAATCTGCTCGCAGCAGCTCATACCCAGATATGGGGGAGGACGCGTATGCGCGACGGAAATTTTAATATCGAACCCCGCCGTCCGTAATTGCATAAAGGAAGCTAAAACCGCCCAGATAAAGAGCATAATACAGACCAGCAATAACATAGGCATGCACACGATGGAGCAAAGCCTCGCCAGATTTGTCAACTCCGGGGACATAACGCGTGAAACCGCGGATGCTTTCGCATATGATCCCAAAGAATTGGCCAGGCTTCTTGAGGATAATTTTTAACAGCAATTAATAAGTGAAAATATAATTTTTTTTTAAAAATCCCTCCTTAACGTGTTAAAATACACGGAAAGGAGGGATTTTTTTATGAAAAATTACTTTGAAGTACTCAAACATATCAAGAATAAGGGATTTAACTGCTGGCTTATAGGGAGCGCCGTGAGGGACGTCATAATGAGGCGCGTGCCCGTCGCTTTCAGCATAGTGGTTGACGCTCCCTCTTTTGAAGTATTGATCGAAAATTTTGGCGGCGAAATTGTAAAAAACCGTAATTTTAATTACGTTCAATCCGAAATTTACGGAGAATCCGCGCAAATGTCCCTTCTTGAGGGCAAGACGATAAAAGAGGAACTCTCAACCCGTGATTTTACCATCAACGCGATAGCGATCCGCTGGGATGGATTTATCGAAGATCCGTTCTATGGGCGTCATGATATTCGCAACAGGCTTGTGCGCATTATCAACGATGACACTGAATCATTTGAAAAAAAACCGCTGAGAGTCGCGAGGCTGCTGCGTTTTGCCGTGCACCTCGATATGAACATCTACTGGAAATCGGAGATGGATACCCGTATTTATATCGAAAACCATAAAGACGTAATAAAGAATTCAATGTCCCCGCGCTGGGGGCGCGAAATTTTCATCAGCATGAAGGAAAAACCTTATGATATGCTGCGCCTTGCGGATCATTACGGATTAGTCCCGCTCCTTATGTCTAAAGTTGAAGCTTTAAAGGAAATCAATATCGCGGACGGCGGCGGAACGTTATTTTCACATACCCTCGATACGTTGAAGGAAATACAAGATTATATCCAGCGGCGCAATCCCACGGATAATGATCTAATAATCACCCTTGTCGCCCTTTTCCACCATGTCGGAAGCACTCCCGGCATCCCTGTGGAAGCAAGCGTCTCGTCGGCGATAACTGAAGGATACCTTAAAGCGTGGGGAGCCGAAGATGATGTTACAGAGAGAGTGCTGACCGTTATGAAGGAGTACCGCTTGTTTTACACTGACCGCTCTGAACAGGAGCTATGCAATTTCGCCCTCGACAATGGGTTTGATACCATAAGGGCTATTGGCGAATTCTGTCAGTGCAACATCAATGTCAGCGTAGGCGCCGAAGCCGACGAGAGGCGTGAAAAAATAGTCCAAAACAACAGAAGGCTTCGTGAAATTTTCCGCCGTTTCGATGAAATGTGGTACAAAATGGGCAAACCCAACAGATATATCAACAGGGAAGATATAGTTAAGAAATTTGGCTCGCCTACTCCCGAAGCAATAAAAGCTGTGACGCGCAGGCAAGATGAATTGGTCGGCGTCGGAGATATTATCAGCAGAAGGGACGCTCTTAATTGGCTTGATGGCCTTGAAGTAAGCCAATTTACGGCATGAGGCTCGATAAATTTTTGAAATTGACCCGCCTCTGTAAAAGAAGGGCAACGGCGCAGGAAATGATAAATATCGGCGCTGTAAGGGTAAATCAAAAATCGTGTAAAGCTTCCTCCGACGTTCAGGCAGGTTCGGTCATAGAAATAGCCTATACCGCCCGCATATTGAAAATAGAGGTGACCTGCGCCGATGAAACTCTTTTAAGGCGCGGCTCCGCCGGGCATTACAAAGTCATTCAGGAAACAGATACGGATCCCGATATAAGGCCGTGGTAGCGTAATGCGCAATTTATACCGGGCGCAAGCAATGCACACCCTAAAGGGCGCAAGCAATGAAAAACAAATGCGGGCGGCAAAATGCCGCCCCTACTTTTTGTCTTTATAAATGTAAATCATATGGGGACTATATCAAGCCTGTTCCCAAAAAAATTTATGTAACTGACCAGATCATTGAAGGATAATATGACAGTGGCCGTATTATCATTGGGGTGCACCCCCAAAGGTTTTCCGTCGTCAAGGTCCTTGTCCAGAATTATAATAACGGAATGTTCAGGGTCGTTTATTATCCCAAGCGGGGTCACTTCGCCTTTTTTGAGGCCGAGATATTTTGACAGCCGCTCCTCAGAAGCGAAAGAGAGGCGCGAAGCGCCGATCTGAGACGAAATATTTTTCAGATTGGCCTGTTTGCTTTTGCCAATCACTATCAGATAATGTTTGTTCCCTTTGTCGTTGCGGACAAATAAATTTTTGCATATATTAACGCCGTCAAAAATCCCTAACGAATCCATTTCCTCAATAGTGTAAACCGGAGGATGCTCGATTACGGAATATCTTATTCCGAGCCCGTCAAGTTTATCGAATACAATGTCTCTTGCCATTATCAATTTTCTCTCCTTCGCTTTCATCTATATAATACTAAAAAACTATTATATATGACAAACTATCGTTCCCCCAATTAAATGTTGGGCGTCCGTTTCACAAACATTAGGCAACTGCGCGATTCGGCAACAGGTAGTTTAAAGTTTTGTTCAACATTTATTGGATTATCAATATTCATAAAATTATTATAATTAAATAGATATGAAACCTTGCTGTTTAAAGATTTCTGTTGAAAATAAATGATAAAATCAAAATTATGATGTAAAATAAAACATTAGAGGAGGGGGCTCTGATGGAGAAAAATATATTGACCGAAAAATATGACTGGCCACGTACCATTGCGATGACAGGAGCTTTGGGTTCCGGAAAATCGGAATGTGTTTTGAATCTGGCTATGGCTTTGAAACAGTCCGGCCATTCGATAACCATAGCCGATGCCGATATTATAAATCCGTATTTTTGTATACGGCAGATAGTTGAACAATTGGAAGCGCAGGGATTCAACATACTGCTGCCGCCCGCGGGCGGGCAGTGGTCGGATATGTCGCTTGTATCGCATCGAATCTCAGCCGCCCTGGCGGATGACTCACGCAAACTTTTGCTCGACGTCGGGGGAGACGCTTCGGGAGTTTTAGCCCTCAAACAATTTGAACCGGAAATCAAAAAATCTTCCTACCTTTTGATCCTCGTAGTGAACGCTTATCGGCCTCTCACGTCAACCCCGGAAAAAATTAAAATAATGGCGCGGCGTATGGAGGATATTTGCAGCCTAAAAGTTGGGGGGCTCATTTGCAACTCTCACCTAATGTCCGAGACGACTGCGGAAGACATTATAAGCGGAATAAAAATAGCGGAAAAAGCAGCGGAAGACCTTTGTCTTCCGCTGCTTTACTCTACCGCCCCGGATCATCTTTACCCGGAGGCCGGTAAAAGATTAAATGATGCCGGCAGCGAAACCACGCTTTTGTCCTTAAAGCGCTACCTTAAACTGCCATGGGAAGGTTCTGAGCTTTGGACAAGGGATATAGAAAGGGCGCACAGATTTTATCAGGAAAGGCAAGGATAAAGATTTGATCGATAAAATAATTATTAAGGAGGATTTTGCCAATGGCGAAGGGACGTGTTACCATCAAGGAAGAGCAGTGTAAAAGCTGCGGGTTATGCGTTAATGCCTGTCCGAAAAAAGTTTTGCGAATATCGGAGAGGATTAACGCAAAGGGACACAGGCCGTCGGAACAGTTTCAGGAAGGCTGTATAGGCTGCGCGTTATGCGCCCTCACTTGCCCCGATATGGTCATCGAAGTTTATAAGGAAGATTAAGGAGGTCTACAAAAAATGCCAAAAATGCTGATGAAAGGAACGGAAGCTATATCAGAAGCAGCGATCCAGGCAGGCTGCCGCCACTTTTTCGGGTATCCGATAACCCCGCAGAACGAGATCCCTGAATATATGTCCGGGCGCCTTCCCGAGGTCGGAGGTTTATATACTCAGGCGGAAAGCGAAGTCGCTTCAATAAATATGGTAATGGGAGCGGGATTGACCGGCTACCGCGTCATGACGACATCCTCGAGCCCGGGAATATCGCTCATGGCGGAGGGAATATCCTATATATCATTCGCCGAAGCGCCGGCGGTAATCGTAAACGTATCCCGCGGAGGACCGGGGCTTGGCAATATCCTTCCCTCGCAGGCCGATTACAGCCAGGCGACCAGAGGCGCCGGGCACGGCGACTATAATATCATCGTCCTGGGCCCCAATAACCTGCAGGAAGCTGTTGACTTGACGCAGGACGCTTTCGAGCTGTCCCAGAAATACCGGATAATAGTCATGATCCTGAGCGACGGTTTTATGGGGCAGATGATGGAATCGGTGGAAATAAATCCGCGCAAGCCCGAGGACCCGATCGTGAATAAGGACTGGGGATTGGGATATATGAAGGAAAGAGGCAAAAGCAATACAGCTTTAAGTATGCACCTCGACCCGGATAAACTTGAGGCGCATAACCTCCATTTGCAGGAGAAATACGCGAAGATCAAAGAAAACGAGCAGCGCTGGGAGCATTACATGATGGATGACGCCGAGCTTATGATCACCTCTTACGGAACCACCAGCCGTATATGCTATTCCGCCATTTCAAACCTGCGGGATCAGGGCTTTAAAGTGGGGATGGTACGCCCTATAACGCTTTGGCCGTTCCCGGATAAGGGGTTTGAAAACCTTCCCGGCAGCGTTAAAAAAATACTCGATATTGAGATGTGCTCTTCGTTCCAAATGCTTGACGATGTGAAATTAGCGACCAAATGCAGATTACCGTTTGAAACATTCGGGCGTTCAGGCGGTAATTCTCCTTCAGTAAGAGAAGTGGAAGACGCTTGTAAAAAAGCGTTAAATAATGTTTCTCCGGTGTGAGGTGAAAGAAAATGGGCGAGAAAAAAGTTTTTAGCGTTTCAAAAATATGGAAAAACGTCAGCCATTATTGTCCCGGCTGTACGCATGGAGTAATTCACCGCCTTGTATGCGAAGCTATCGAGGAGCTCGGCATACAGGACAGGACGATTGGAATAGCCCCCGTAGGCTGCTCCGTTCTTATGCACGCTTACGTTGACGTTGACTTTATGGAAGCCGCGCACGGAAGAGCGCCGGCGGCTGCCACGGGAATCAAGGCGGTACGGCCCGACTGCGTGGTATTCGCGTATCAGGGGGACGGGGACCTTGCGTCCATCGGTATGGGGGAAATAGTACACGCGATGAACCGCGGGCGTCCTCTTACTTTCATATTTGTCAATAACGCCATCTACGGAATGACGGGAGGGCAAATGGCCCCCACGACGCTTATCGGGCAGAGAGCCACAACATCCCCAAAAGGAAGAGATATTCCCACTTACGGGTATCCAATAGGGATGAGCGAAGTGCTGGCTAAGCTTAAAACGCCCGCGTATATCGAAAGGGTAACGGTAGCGCAGCCAAAATATATAATCAAGGCGAAGCAGGCCATACTCAAAGCTTTTAAGAATCAGGTCGAAAATAAGGGCGTTTCACTTGTGGAAGTTCTTTCAACGTGTCCCACAAACTGGGGAAGACTTCCAGTGGACGCGTGCAATTGGGTCGTGGACGCAATGATCCCGGAGTATCCGCTTGGCGTTTTCAAAGATTTTGATGCGAGCGAATCGGAAGGTGAAGGCAAATGAGTAAAAATTTTGAAAGAACTCTTTTCGCGGCGGGATTTGGCGGACAAGGACTGATGATATTGGGGCAGTTGGTCGCCTATGCCGGGATGCACGAAGGGCGCCACGTCACATGGATCCCCTCATATGGCCCGGAAATGCGCGGCGGGACGGCGAATTGCAGCGTCATAGTCGCGGAAGACCAGATAGGCTCCCCGGTCGTTCCGGAAGCCGATTACGTTATAGTCATGAACCAGCCTTCGCTTACAAAATTTGAGCCGAAGGTCAAGAGTGGCGGGACGCTTTTTTATAATTCCGACCTCGTGAAGTATGAAAAGAAACGCGAGGATATAAAAATCTGGCCGATCCCAGCAAATACCATCGCTAAAGGGCTTGGAAGCGATAAAGTGGCAAATATCGTAATGCTTGGCGCCCTCGTTGCCGCGGGGGATATAGTGGGGGAAGAGGCCGCGCTTAAAATGCTCAACGAGCAGTTAGGCAAGAAAAAGCCCCAATTTATTCCGATGAACGAAGGCGCGTTTGTTAAAGGGAAAGAAACGGTGAAAGGGTAATTATGAAATATACCATCAAGTTGATATGGGATGATGAAGCGAGCATATGGTACACTGAATCCGATGATTTACCCGTTTTTTTCAATGATTATTCATATGACAACCTTATAGAACGAGTTCGCATAGCCGCTCCGGAGGTATTGGAAGAATCATGTGGTTATATAGGCCCCATAGATTTAATCTTTGAATCTGTTCGTGTTGAAAAAGCAAAGGTTTCTTAATGAAAGACTATACAAAAGCTTTGTGTGAAATATTGGCAAAACATAATTGGAAACTAAAGCGACATGGTAAAGGCGACCATGATATTTGGAAAAGCCCCGATGGAAAGAAAACGGCTGTAATAGACGGTGAAATTAAGTCGAGATATTTAGCCAATGCAATATTAAGCAAAGCAGGATTGCAAGAGCGTTTCAGATAAGAGCGATAAGGCAAACGCAGAAATTAAGCAATTTCCCGACACGAGAAAAGACGCGCTATTGCCTAAATAACCGAAACTATCCAACGTCACGGATTTACCGGCAGGGAAAGAATCATCCCCCAGCCGGGTTATCCATAATATAAAAACAAAAGAAGCGCGGGCGAGGCCATTCAAGGCATCGCCCGTTTTTGTTTAAAATAAAAAAACTCTACAGCTTTTTTTATTTTGTCCAATCTTCGATAGCAAGTTTTTCAACTCGCGCAAATTCTTCTATATGCGTGCCTCTCAGAAAAAAGATGCAGATATTTGTATCAAGATAGTAATTCAAAGGATTTCTCTGTTGGTGTCAGATAAAAACGGAATATCAGATTGCCTTTGAAAAGTTTCATCCGATACAGAGCCAAAAAGATTTTCAAAACCCTCTGGCCATTGATTGGATGACATATACTTTTCTAAGGCATTCGTTATTAATCTTGATACTGATATATTGCTGACTTTTGCGCTCTCTTCAACTTTAGTAAGTGTATTATCGTCAAGATATAGAGACAATTGAGGCATAAAGACACCACCTTTCAATGAGATTCAAGCATATCATAATATTATAACCTAACCACTGTAAATAACCCCAAATGGGCATAAATATAAAGAGCCATGCAACGCTATAAATCTTGAAGCGATTTTGGATGTGTTATACCAATTCGCAATCAATAGGGATGGAATGCAAAAACAACTGGATTGCCGCGCTGCGCTCGCAAAGACGAAAAGCATACGTTTGATTGCGAATTGGTATTAAATAAAGGTCACGCGAGTTTTTTGCAAATCGCCTCGCCCATCTGCTGAGTCGAGGCGGTCCCCTTCAAATCCGGCGTAACGGATGTCTTTTCGGCAACGACGGCCGCCGCCGCCGCTTTGATGTTATCGGCCGCTTTTATGCCGGCCTTGTCGCCTTTCAGATTGGCAAGCCACGAAAACATCATCTGCCCCGACATTATCATCGCATAGGGATTGGCGATATTTTTCCCCGCGATGTCCGGCGCGGAACCGTGAGTCGCCTGAGCCATGCAATACTTTGGCCCCACGCACAAGCCGGGAGCCATGCCCAATCCGCCGACCAGCCCCGCGGCTTCGTCCGACAGAATATCGCCGAACATGTTTGTGGTGGCCACTACGTCGTAAGCTGTAGGGTCCATCAGCATTTTCATTGCAAATGTGTCCACAACGCAAGTATCGAAAGTAATGTCAGGATATTCATTTGCCACGGCGCCGCAAGCCTCAAGGAACAGAGAGCAGCCATATTTATAGACCGTGTTTTTGTGGACCGCCGTGACCTTTTTGAGTTTTTCCCGCTGGCGCGCCAGCTCAAAGGCGGTTTTAGCGGCCATTGTGGAATTCCGCCTCGTTATTACCCTGATCGAAAGAGCCATGTCGGGAGTCGGCATACAGTCGCTGTTGCCCATATGCATGTTGCGGTCGGGCTGAAACCCCTCGTTGTTTTCGCGGACGATGACGAGGTCCGTTTGATTGTTGATACATTCAACGCCTTTGAGCGCCTTGGCGGGCCTGATATTGCTGACTAAATCGAACTTCCTGCGCAGGATCGGATGAGGATTGACACAGTTGGGGTCCTTCGGGTACGCCATGTGCCCGATGGGGCCGAGGATCCATCCGTCGAGCTCGTACAGCGCGTCCATGGTGGATTGCGGCAGGGAATGAGAGTGTTCTAAATAAGAATGGTAACCTATCGGTAATTGGACCCATTCAATTTTGATTTCAGGAAACGCCCGCACAGCGGCTTTTATCACGTCCACCGCGACGGGGACAATCTCCAGCCCAATATCGTCTCCGTTTAAAATCCCGATTTTGTACTCAGCCATGATCCGCCTCCTGCTTACGCGCTGCCTTCGTTGTGTTTCTTACCGCAGATGTCCTGGATTATCTCCGCGCAGCGCGCTTGATTAAATATGCCGCAGTAGCAGAAATTTGACATCTGGGTCGCGCCCTCCTCGGGAGTGAGTTTGCCCTTATCGACCTGATCTATGACATGTTCGACGAATTTGGGCGGGATCATGTGATGTCCGCACATTGTGGTGATGGACAGGGTGTCCTCGTCGGGCAGTATGCCTTTGTTACCCCACACGCCAAGGGAAAAATTAGCGGAATGAGGTTTAACGCCCGCTTCATGGCAGCAGGGGATCACCTCGCTGAGAACGCCGGTTATGACGCAGGACTGATCCAGATCGGCGGCCTTGATTTCCTTTAAAAAGCCGACGACCTGTTCGCGTTTCGTGAATACGCCGCGGATCCGCGATTTGTCGGACAGTTTCTCTTTTATTTCCGCAGGGTCGAAGCCGGTGATAGGGCCTGTTTTCACGTCGCCCCAGTTTTCGGAGCCCTGACGTTCCGCCGCCTCTATGAAAACCAGAGCTTTCGGCTTGATGTTTTTATCGTTCACGCCCTTTGTCTGATACATGAACCAGTTAAAATCCTTCTTTTGGGACTCGATCGGTCCGCTGCGATGCAATGAATGTGACAACTTATTCTCTCCTTTCAAAGAAAAAACAGGGTTTTGCCCGCTCAATCAATGAGCGGCTTCCCTAAGCCTACGTTGATCTTGCCTCTGTGGGGCTGCGGGATGCCCAGATCGTCAAGGCATTTCAAGGCGGGGTTGTACCCGTTCTCATCAACGCGCATGATAAGCCCCAGCGAAAAGACGGTCTCGATCTCGCCGGAAACTTTTTTAAGCGCGGCGAGAACTTTTGGAAGCCCCTCTTCCGAGCAGTTGCCCTCAACTATGACCGAAAGCAGCCGGTAGTTCAGCACGTCTTCCTCCAGTTTGCCGGTGGAGATGTCCGTCATGAGCGCCGCGAGAGGGGTGGTGTTCTTGTCCTCCAGCTCGACGCCGGCCGCCGCGCACGCCATTGCAACCTTCTCAACATCGTACATCCGGGCGCCCGCGCCCGGCCGTCCCATATCGATACAAATCCCCACCCGGCCTTTGCGCACCCTGCCGGATACGTCGTTGGTCTTGACTTCCTCCGTGCCCCGCCCGGTCACGCCGGTCACGCCGTGGTTTTCCACGGGATCGCTCATCATGTGCATAAACTGTTTGTAGAACGTGTCCAACTCCGTGGGCTCGATCGCGTCCTTCGGGCAGACTTTCTGCCGCAGGCAAACGTAACAATCAACACATTCATCTTCCGAGATGTAACATTTACTGCCTTCGTGCTTGATAGCGTCCACAGTGCAGTATTTCTGACAAATTTTGCAGCCTATGCATTTGTCCGCATTGATCTTTGCCATATCCTTCCTCCTCACTTTTTTTACGCGTTTCAGCGCCCGCCTCCGAAAGCAACTGCCGGATAACGGACTTTGCTATAATTAAAGTATAATAAGACGCGTAAAAAAACTAATACTTATATCTCATGTTTTAATAACCTGTATTTATGTTTTTATTGACCGCGGGGTGGAGCCGATGATCGAATGTAAAGACCTTGATTATATTTTAGCCATAGCGAAGAGCCAAAGTATCAGCGCCGCCGCTCACGAGCTGTACATTTCCCAGCCGGCGCTGACCAAATACCTGCAAACACTGGAGCAGCGCCTGAATGTCGTGCTGTTTAACCGCGCCAAGAAAAGGCTGATACCCACGCTGGCCGGTGAAATATACATCGCGCGCGCCGCCGAAATGGCGGCTGTCAAGGCGCAGCTTGAATCGGAAATAGCGAAAATGAAAAGCGAGGCGGGCGGCTCGCTGAAAGTTGGGTTCTCCTGTACCGGGCTGCGAAGGACCATTTTTGACGCGGTCGATATCCTGCGCCATCAGGAGCCCGTCCTGCAAATGGACTTCCGCGAGATGAAAACACAGGAAATTGAACAGTGCCTGTTGGATTACAAATTGGACATGGGATTTTTAACCCTTCCGGCGGCGCGCCCGGAGCTGCAAACCGAGGTGTATTACGAAGAAAACGTGCTGCTGTGCGTACCGGCGGCCAACCCGCTGTCCGCTCTCGGCTCCGTGGTAAAAAACTGCGATTATCCCTGGGTGAGCCTGGCGCATTTCAAGAACGAACCTTTCGTGCTGCGCGACACGAACACACGGTTCCGGGCAATCACCGACCGCCTGTTCGATCAGTACGGCTTTAAGCCGAATATCCTGATGACGGCAAGGAACCCGTTTACCAGCATAGAGTTTTCCGAAGCTCGTAAGGCGCTGGCCTTCCTGCCCGAATCCTTCATCAGGAATTTTCGTGACCCGGACTCCGTGAAATTTTTTGTAACCGGTTCCCCCATGGAAAAATTCTCGACAGGAATCGCCTACCGCAAAGGGGAACCCCTGTCCGTCCCGTCCCGTCAATTTATTCGCATCATGCAGGAACTGCTGAAAAAATAAAATTCCCTAATTTAAAGGAAAGAAGAGGTTTGCCATGGAAAACATAAGGACTACAAAGACATTTAAAAACGGCAACAGTCAAGCTGTCAGGATTCCCAATGAGTTCCGCCTTCCTGACGGCGATCTGAGAATCGAAAAGGTTGGCGGAGCTATCCTGTTGATTCCAAAAAACGATCCCTGGAGACTGTTTGATGAAAGCTTGAACGGGTTCTCGGGCGACTTTCTGATGAGCGGCAGAGCCCAGCCTGAAATGCAAAAAGACTCTCCCGTGCTTGATGAGTAGATATGTATCTGCTTGATACCAATATCTGCATCTACGTAATTACCAAGAGGAACCCAAAAGTCATAAACGCGTTTAAAAGTATGCCCGTGGGAAAAATCGCCCTGTCCGCCGTCACGCTTGCAGAGCTTGAATACGGAGCGTCAAAAAGCGCGCACAGGGATCGCAATCGCTTGATGCTTATCGGATTTGCCTCTCCTTTCAAAATCCTGACGTTTGACGGCAGAGATGCGGAAATATTTGGCATCCTGCGTGCATATCTGGAGCGCAGGGGAACGCCGATAGGTCCTTATGATCTGCAGATAGCAGCGCAGGCATTGGCGCGGGACTTCATTTTGGTTACGAACAATATCAGGGAATTTGAGAGAATCCCAGGATTGAAAGTTGAAAACTGGGCTGCCTAAAGAATTTTAAACATTAAATATTTTGCCCGTCAAGAAATTCCAGAACATAAAATTCTTTTTCTTCAAATATTCTTTAGTTTTTAGAATCAGCAAATGATTCATCCGTCTAATTTGTGTCACCAACAGTGACACAAATATAAACTCAGGCTATAAAAACATAAGTTAAATGTATTGGCGTTTTTGTCGTTTTGTTATTATTATTTCGCCATGGGGCAAAACTGTTTGCCTACATTACAATAGAGAGGAAGAAAAAAAGTATGTCGAAGAAATTTTTTATCCTACTTTCACTTGTGTTGGCGTTTACTCTGTGTGCGGCCGGCGGCGCGCCGGCTGCCCAATTCCCCGCGAGGACGATTGAGGTTCTGTACCACTCCTCCGTCGGTTCCGGCGGCGATATCATGCTCCGCGCGATGGACCAGGCGCTGCTGAACGCCTCCAGAGACGGCAAGATCAGGCATGTGGGCTGGGTCATCAACAACATGCCCGGCGGCGCGGGCGCAAGGTCATGGGAATACACCGCCAGATCCGCTACGGACGGCTATACGATCCTGGGGATTTCATCAACCATACTGACTTCCCCCCTCATGAATGAAATGGAAGTCAACTACGAGAGCTTCGAGCCCATCGCCATGGTCTTGATTGACCCCATGGTCGTGGCCGTCCCCGGAGACAGCAAGTTCAATACCTTTGAGGAGCTGATCGCGGACGCTAAGGCGAATCCCGGAACACAAAGCTGGGCGGGCGGCGTCGCCGGCGAGCTTGGGTTCGTTGCGGGGCTGGAGGTTATGAAATATTTCGGCTGCTCATTTAACCTGGTGCCCTTTGAGGGCGGCGCGGACGCGGCCGCTTCGCTCATGGGCGGGCATCTCACCGCCGCCATCGGCGAGTACGCGGAGCTCAGCGAAGCCGCCGAATCCGGGCTTGTTAAAATAATCGCCAGCTTCAACAAGCTGAGCGTTGCAGGCTGGGAAGATACCCCCACCATGGAGGACCTCGGACAGCCCGACATCAATATAGTGAAAATACGCGGACTGCTGGGGCCAAAGAACATGGATAAGGACGTTCTTGCTTATATAAGACAGCAGGTCAGCGTCATGGTGGAGGAAGAGAGCTTCAAACAGTATGCCGAGTCAAACGGGCTTACGATCGATGTGCGCTTCGGCGACGATTTCACTGAGATCATGAAGGATCAGACCGAAGTTCTGATACAGTCGCTCATATCCGCAGGCATAATAGAGCCCTGATAGAATCAAACACATGACAGCCGGCCCATAATGGCCGGCTTTTCATTTAAAAAACTATTCAATCAGGAGGGGGAATTGTTTTGTTTGAACGCAACGACCGCTACCTTGGAATCGGAATTATACTGATCGGTATTTATTGCTATATCACGGCGTCCGGCTGGCGAATCTCGGCGATGTCGGACCCCGCAGGGGCGGCAGCCGTCCCCAAAATTATGAGCGCCGGCTTTATATGTATCGGCGTGATCCTGATTATCGGCTCGTTCTTCTTAAAAAAGAAAGACGAGAGCGAGACTTTTATCGACAAAGACAGCCTGTTCACCTTAGCGATGATGGCGGCGATATGCTTCGCCTACCTGCTCGTCCTGCCGCATATCGGCTACCTGCTGGCAACGCCGCTCCTGATCATCGGTATCATGTGGCTTTTGGGCACACGCAAAATAATGCCGCTGCTGTTAGTGAGCCTGGGCACAACATTAGTATTGTTCGTCATATTCTACTTTATGCTGCGGATCAACCTTCCGCTTGGATTTACAAGAGATTTTATCCGCGGGCTTGACCCGAGATGGTAAGGGGGGAATCAAATGTTTCTTGAAAACTTGATGTTGGGGCTCTCGCAGACATTCACTCCGTCAGGCTTGTTATTTATCGCGATCGGCGTCATCTGGGGCACGATCGGGGGAATCATCCCCGGAATCAACGCTACAGTCGCCATGGCGCTGCTGCTGCCCTTTACCTATACGATGGACCCCGTGATGGCGATAATGATGCTCGCGGGTGTTTACTGCGGCGGAGAATACGGCGGCTCCATACCCGCGTGCGTTATCGGTACCCCCGGTACCAGCGCGGCGGCTTGCACGGTCATTGACGGTTACCCGCTCAGCCAAAAAGGGCGCACCGGGCTTGCGCTGTACACATCCCTGCTGGCTTCCTGCTTCGGCGGTTTTTTCGGCGCGGTGCTCCTGCTGTTCCTGGCGATACCGCTTGCGCGGGTGGCATTGGCATTCGGCCCGGCGGAGTACTTCGCCCTCGCGTTTCTGGGGCTTTCCATGGTGTGCTCTTTAGGCGAAAAAAATGTATTTAAAGGAGTCCTTGCCGGCGCGTTCGGCATCCTGCTCTCAACTATCGGCAACGATACCTTCACGGGCGTCAAGCGGTTCGCCTTCGTGCGCGACCTTTCCGGGGGCATTTCGATGGTTGCCCTGATGATGGGCCTTTACGCCGTAACTGAGATGTTCCATCAGGCCCAGCTTTACCGGTCGGGGAAGGACCTCGTTATGGAAGATGAAAAACGCGATCTCAGCTTCCCAAAATGGAGTGAAATCAAGCCGATGATTCCGTGGTCAGTGTTCGCCTCGACAATCGGCCTCGTTGTGGGAATCATGCCCGGCGCGGGGGCAACGGCCGCATCCTTCCTAGCGTACAGCGAGGTCAAGCGATGGTCCGGGCAGGAAGGCTTCGGAGAGGGGAACCCCCTGGGTGTTGTCGCCCCGGAAAGCGCCAACAACGCGGTTACCGGCGGGGCGATGGTTCCGCTGCTCTCGCTGGGCATTCCCGGCTCCAACTCCACCGCCATTATGCTTGCGGCGTTTTCCATTCATAACATTAAATGCGGCCCCACTTTGTTCAGCACCAACCCGGAAATACCATTCGGAATTTTCACCTCGTTGTTTGTCGCAAACTTCTTCATGTTCTTTGCGGGAATGGCCTGCATAAAGGGCGCAATGAAAGTCGCGCTCATACCCAAGCCGATCCTGGTTTCCACTGTGATCGCGCTGGTTTTTACAGGGACATTCGCTTATTCGAGCGAAATATTCTCGATATATGTGGCGCTGACCTGCGGGATTATCGGCGTGGTGCTGCGCAGGTTCAACGTGCCGAGCGCCGCGATCGTTCTGGGGTTTGTGCTGGGGCAGATCATGGAGGCTAACCTGCGGCGCGGTATCATCATCGCGAGGGGAAGCTACTGGAATACTTTCAGCAATTCCACGTTGAGCTCGGTACTCCTGATCTTAGCGGTTATTTCCATTGCGACGGCGCTGTACAGCAACCTCATGGGCAAGAAAAGAAGATTTGAAATCTGATGCCGGCAGGAAACAACTTGGTTTTTGAATATACTTACAGCAAAGAGGATTATCTGAACGCGCTTGAGCTGCAAACGATAAACAGCCGCAAGTCCACATGGATGCTGCGGCTGTTTGGCATTTTAGCGGCAGGCTGCGCTGTTTACATCAGCGTTTCCACGCTTCGCGGGATGTTCTTTACGGACGATGTCGTTTCATATATGGCGGCGCTGGCGACGGTTGCGGCGCTGCTGCTGCGCTACGACCGCAGGCTGATTCCGCGGCTTTTATTTGAATACCGCCTCAAAACCGGCGGCGTACCGCAGGGCCTCATCGGGCGGCATACCGTTGAGGTGGGGGAGGACGTTCTGACGTTCAGCTATGCGGATACGGAGCATAAAATCAGTTACGGCAACCTTGTCCGCGTTAATTATAACGATGACACGATCCTTTTTTACACCGGAACGAGCGCGGTCGAGGCGGTTCCCATACGCGCCTTCGGCTTGGCCGACGAGCGCGCCCGAGTGTTCAAAGCTATAGAGGAGCGGGTAAAGCTGGCGAAAACGTCAAAAAACCCGCAAAAGGCGCTGCCCTACATAGAACCGTACCGGGAAGACGGCTTGCGCGCCGTGGAATATACCGTTTCACCGGAGGGTTTTTTTCATTGCAATAACGTCCATATACGGTATCTCAGGCGGCGCGGGCTGAAAAAGCCTTTCGCGCTGTTTTGGGCGGTCGTAATAATGACCGTCGCGCTCGGTTCGATTCAGGGAATAGCCCTGCGTTTTCAGGGAATAACGCCCCAAATGTGGATCGTTACCGTCTATTACGCAGCGGGGCTGATCGTGAGTTTAGCGGGCGCTGTCATTATGATCCGGCCTGCGTGGCTGATCAACTTTGGCTTTCAGCAGCGAATGCGGATGGGGCAATATCCCCCCGGTTTTTTCGATACGCGCAGGCTGCAATGGAGCCGGGAATGGGTGGCTTTCCAATATGGGCTGATGGGAGCGAAGTTTCCGTGGAGCGCCTTTACGGATATACTCGCGGACGAGGAATATGTCTATTTATATCAGGACGATAACTTGGTGATTTTCATCCCAAAGGCCGTATTGGAGGAAGACGGTACTTTCCCTGCCGCGAAACAAATATAGGCTTTTTTTAAAAATCTGAGGTGAAATATGCACGCAATCGAAAAAATATTGTGCCGCGCGAGCGGCCGGGATACCGTGGCCGTAGGCGAGATCGTGGCCGCGAAAATTGATTTTGCCGAAATCAACGACCTGTATCTCCAAACCTTGCGGTCATTTTTTGAGATGGGCGGCGAAAAAGTCTGGGACAGCGCGCGCGTGGCTTTCGTATTCGATCACTACGCCCCTTGCCCCACCATCCAGACCGCCGTGATACACAAGGAAATGCGGGCTTTCGCAATGGATAACGAACTGCTCCACCACTTCGACATCAACGCCGGCGTCTGCCATCAGGTTATGGCCGAAGCGGGAGTGGTCTGCCCGGGGATGGTGGTGATAGCCACCGATTCCCACACCACCACGCACGGGGCATTCGGCGCGTTGGGTACGGGAGTCGGCGCGACCGACATGGCAACCGCCATTATATCCGGCGAGCTTTGGATGAGGGTGCCCGAAATCATTGAGATGCGCATTGACGGCGCGCCTCCGGCGGGAGTTTACCCGAAGGATGTGATACTGCATCTGCTCGGAGAGGTCAGGGCGGACGGGGCTGTTTACAAGGCGATCGACTTCACCGGGAGCTACGTTGAAAAACTGAACGCAGCGGGACGGATGGTGCTGTGCAACATGGCTGTGGAGATGGGCGCGAAGACCGCATACATTCAGCCCAATACGGAGGTATTGGACTTTATCGCGCGGCGGGCGGCGTTCCCTTATCAAACACAGGATACCGACCCGGGCTACGTTTACGCCAAATCTTATTCTTTCGATATTTCCGGGCTTTCGCCTCAAGTGGCGGCGCCCCACAGCGTTGACAACGTTCATAGTATCGAATCGGTGAAGCCGGTCGAGATACACCAAGGTTTTATAGGTTCTTGCACCGGCGGACGCGCCGAGGACATCGCAATAGCGGCCGCTATCCTTCGCGGAAAGAAGATACCGCGGTACTGCCGGCTTATAGTTATCCCGGCGTCCGCGGCCGTTATGGCCGAGTGCATGGAGAAGGGATATATCCGCGATCTGATGGACGCGGGCGCGACAATATCCACGCCGGGCTGCGGCCCCTGTTTGGGCGCGCACGAGGGGGTCCTGGCGCCGGGTGAGGTCGCCGTTACCGCCACTAACCGCAATTTCCCCGGAAGGATGGGGAGTACCGAAGCGGACATTTATTTAGCTTCTCCCGCCACGGTGGCGGCGTCCGTCCTGAATGGCAGGATAACAGACCCGAGAACGGTACTTTCAAAAGAGGTAACAGCATGAAAGAGATGATAAAAGGGCGGCTGATTTTGTTAGGCAAAAATATAGACACCGATCAGATATATCCGGGGCGTTACCTGGAACTTGTGGAGTATGCCGATATCGGCAGGCATTGCCTGGAAGGAGTTGACCCGCGCATTGCGGCGTCACTGCAAAAGGGCGATGTCGTGGCGGCGGGCGCTAATTTCGGCTGCGGCTCCAGCAGGGAGCACGCGCCGATCTCGCTGCTCGCGGCGGGAGTTTCCGCGGTCGTTGCCGAATCCTTCGCGCGTATTTTTTTCCGTAACGGAATAAATTTGGGGCTTCCTTTGGTTACCTGCCCGGGTATCTCCCAAATCGCGAGGGATGGGGAGCAAATTGAGATCAACATACGGACGGGAGAAATATTCCTCCCCGAACGGAACATCACCGTCAAAGGCGAACAGATGGGAGATCATGCCATGAATATCCTTTCCGCGGGCGGAATCAAGCCGATGTTTCGCCAAAAAATGAGAAAGGAAAGACCACATGAACACTGAAAAACCTGTAATTGGCATTACTTTGGGGGACGCGGCGGGGATCGGGCCGGAAATCGTCTGTAAAGTCGCGGCCGCCGATTTTCTCGGACAATCAGCCATTCCGGTCATTTTAGGAAGCGAGAGCGTCCTTCTGCGCGGGATGCGCCACGCCGGCAGCTCTTTTGAATACCGCGTGATCGAACGCGCCGAAGAAGCGCGGAAACCGGGGCCTATCCCGCTGCTGCCGTCCGGCGGCCTTGACGCGGAAAAAGTTGAGATGGGGAAGACATCCGCTCAAAACGGGAAAGATCAGGGCGATGTGCTGGTGCATTGCATCCGCATGTGCGAGGCGGGCGGGATGGACGGTTTTTGCTTTGCGCCGCTCAACAAGGCCGCGCTCAAAGCCGGCGGGTATAACTATCCCAGCGAGCATGAAATGTACGCGGCTGTTTACGGGCAGAAGGAAAATTTCGGCGAGATGAATTATATCCATGGGCTCTGGAACATCCGGGTCACCAGCCATATCCCTTTCAGGGATGTCTACAGGGAGATCACCGTGGAAAATATACTGAAAACCGCGCGTCTCGGAGTTGCCACGCTCCGGCGCGCCGGCTGCGAGGACCCCAAAATAGCCGTGGCGGCCCTCAATCCCCACAGCGGCGAAAACGGAACCTGCGGCAGGGAGGAAATCGACGTGATCAAACCCGCCATCGAGCTTGCGGTAAAGGAAGGAATAAAACTTGAAGGGCCGTTCTCCGCGGACATTTTGTTCATGAAGGCCACCAAAGGGGCGTATAACGGGATAATGACCATGTATCACGACCAGGGGCAAATCGCCATCAAGCTCCAGGACTTCATGCACTGCGTGACCATCTCCGCGGGGCTGCCTCACCCCATCACCACCCCCGCGCACGGCACCGCTTACGATATCGCCGGAACCGGACAGTGCGCCACAACGCCGTTCGAGGACGCGTTCAGCATATGCTGCCGCATGGCGAAAGGCGATCTGATCGCAACCGGCGAAACCGGAAACCGGCGAAGCGGGAAATAGGCGAAACCGGAAACCGGCGAAGCCGGAAGCGGGAGGCGAGTGCGGGCGATGCTTTGAATGGCGCCGCCCGCTTTTGTTTTATCGCGCGTTGTTTTTTTCCTTATCCAATTAGAGGTATAATACTCAAATCAAATTTCGGCTCAAAATGAAAAAAATTGCCGGAAATTAAGGAGATCAATAATGGAGCTTGAAAGAATTTATCTTTCATCGCCGCACATGAGCGGAGACGAAATAACATATGTAAAGGACGCCTTCGACTCAAACTGGGTGGCTCCGCTCGGGCCCCATGTGGACGCTTTTGAGCGTGAAACCGCGGAATATGTGGGAGTAAAAGGAGCGCTTGCGTTGTCCTCCGGGTCGGCAGCGCTTCACCTTGTCGGCAGCCTTATGGGGCTTAAACGGGGAACGCGCGTTTTTTGCTCTTCCCTCACTTTTGCCGCGACCGTAGGCTCGTTATACCATACCGGAGCCGAGTGCGTGTTCATAGATTCCGAGCCGGAATCATGGAATATGTCGCCCGCCGCCCTTGAAAACGCTTTCAGGAACGCGGAAAAAGAGGGGCGTATGCCATGCGCGGTTTTCATAGTAAACCTTTATGGGCAGGCTTGCGACATGGACGCGATCATTAAAATCTGCTCAGGTTACGGGGTCCCGGTCATAGAGGACGCCGCGGAATCCCTCGGGGGCACATACAAGGGGAAACAAACGGGAAGCTTCGGTAAATATTCGATCCTTTCATATAACGGAAATAAGATAATAACAACTTCCGGCGGAGGAATGCTTCTTTCGGATGACCTTGAGGGGATAGCGAAGGCAAAATTCCTGTCCACGCAGGCAAGGGACGACGCGCTGTGGTATGAACACTCAACGCTCGGCTACAATTACCGCATGAGCAATGTACTCGCGGGAATAGGCAGGGCGCAAATGCTGCGTCTTGGGGAACGCGTCGCGGCAAGAAGGAAAGTTTTCGACAACTACGTGAAAGCGTTTTCCGATATAGAGGAATTTCATTTTATGCCGGAGCCCGAATGGTCATGCTCAAACCGCTGGCTTACGACGCTGCTGATAGATGAAAGCGGCGATGCCGCCCCTCTTGACGTTATATCGGAGCTTGCAAAGCTCAATATCGAGTCGCGCCCGGTCTGGAAACCGATGCACCTCCAGCCGGTCTTTGATGGCTGCTCTTACTGGCGCCATAATGAAAACGATGTCAGCGCGCGCCTGTTCAAAAGAGGGCTGTGCCTGCCTTCAGGCTCAAACCTCACTGAATCGCAGCAGGAGCGGGTGATAAACGGGGTAAGGGCCGCAATGAAACGCAAATCATGAAAATGCTGAAACGTTCATTTGACCTCTTATTTTCGTCCGCCGCGATCGTTATTTTGAGCCCTGCGCTTATAGCGCTTTATTTCATGATACGCAAAAGAATGGGGACGCCCGCGCTTTTTATCCATGAACGCGCCGGACTGAACGGAAAACCGTTCAAATTGTACAAGTTCAGAACAATGACTGACGCAAGGACAAAGGAAGGAGAGCTTCTCCCCGATGCCGAAAGGCTCACGCCGTTTGGGAAGACGCTCAGAAAATACAGCCTTGACGAGCTTCCTCAGTTTCTTAACGTTCTTGCCGGCGACATGAGCGTCGTGGGGCCGCGCCCGCTGCTGATGGAATATGTTCCGCTGTACAACGAAGAACAGCGGAGGAGGCTCGGCGTAAAACCGGGAGTAACGGGCTGGGCGCAGATAAACGGCAGAAACGCTATTTCATGGGATAAGAAGTTTGAGCTTGACGCGTGGTATGTGGAAAATCAAAGTTTCGCGCTGGACTGTAAAATAATTTTAAAGACTGCCCTGAAAGTGTTTAAAAGCGAAGGAATATCCGCCGACAACGAAGCCACGATGCCAAGATTCACAGGCAATGGACAATGAAAAACATGGGTAAAATATTCGCATTGAAATATCTCGTCATTTTTACGACCGCCCTCGCCGTTTGCGTATTCGCGCCCCTTTCAGCCGATCCGCTCAGCGCGCCCGCCCGGTATGCGGAAGGCTTCTTAGTGGACGGAAACGTCCTGCGCGTTTTGCGCCCGTATCCCGGAGGGAGCCCTGTCGAATACGTATTGTATTCCGGGGACGAAAAGCCAAAGGTCGGGGCAAATCAAAGGGCCATAAAAATCCCCGTAAAAAATTACGTCTCCTCTTCGACCACCCTGCTGCCGTATTGGGATACCCTTGGAGTAAGCGAAGGGCTGACGGGGCAGGGATTTAAAAGTTACGTTTACGAGTCCGAAAAATTAACGGCTGAGGACATCGGCCCCGGATACAATTTAAATATAGAAAAGATACTCGCGCTGTCGCCCGACGTGGCTTTTTTATACGCAAGCCTCCCGTCAGAGCTCGATTTGGCAAGGCGTCTGGAGAATTTGGGCGTTACCGTGGTGTTAGCGGGAGAATACCTTGAGAATCACCCTCTCGGACGGGTCGAATGGCTGAATTTTTTCGCCCCGTTTTTCGGGGAGAACGCGGAAAAACGCGCAAACGAATATGTATCGTCCACAGTGCAGCGGTACGAAAAACTGCGTATGCTGACGGAAAACGTAACCGAACGCCCCGAAGTCATTTTGAACGCCTCCTGGGGAGGGACATGGCACGTTCCCGGCGCGCGCAGCCTTTTTGTCCATTTTATACGGGACGCGGGAGGCTCCTATAATTTGGACTCAAGCGAGCGAAGCGACGGGATACCGATGAACATCGAAACTATATTCGCAAAATCTGGAAAAGCCGGATTCTGGCTGAACGCGAGCGCATGGAACTCGCTGTCGGACGGGCTGCGCGAGGATACAAGATACTCGCTCTTCAAGGCATTCAGGGATGGAAACGTATATAACAACACCCGCCGGACTAACCCGGCGGGCGGAAACGATTTTCATGAAGGAGGAGTATTAAAGCCCGACATCATACTCGCCGATATGATCTCAATTCTGCACCCCTCGCTTATCCCCGGCCATGAGCTCTTTTACTATAAGAAGTTATTTTAAGAGCCCAATCTCAAACTCTCCGACAAATATATTGTCGCCGCGATTTTTCAGCCGCATCGTCACGGATTGCCTGTCCTGCTCTTTAGTCCCGTAATTTGTGAAGAAGTCAAGTTGGATCGTCGTTGACTCGGATACCGCCTGCTGCGTATGGCCGTAAAAATTTACGTGCACGGTATATTTCCCCGGTTTCGCGCTCTTTAACGAAAATTCTTCCGGCCCGTACCCGGTCGTATTATCGGGAGACATCCGCCCGCCCTGATACGTGAGCGGGTAATTATAGCCGGCGATTTCCCCGTTCGGGTCGGTCACGTGAAGGTCGATGTCGGTCATATCACTGTCCCATACAAGAACCACGCGCAGGTCAAGCGGCATGTTTTTCAGCAGGCGCGGGTCAATGCGGGCTGTGTTGATTTTGACGGGCGCAAGCGCTATCACCTTGTTCATTTCAGTCAAGGCTATGACCTCCATGCCGGGGAAATTGCGGCTGAATGTTTTTTCCGCCGCGCTGTAAAGCGAATCGACCGCTTTCTGATATTCCCCTATGGCTTCGTACGCCGCTCCAAGGTCCCTGTACGATTGCGGCTCCTCTCCCCCAATTTCAAGAACTTTCCTGAATATCACCGCCGCGAATTCCGGGTGTCCGATTTGCATCAGCCTGTGCCCAAGCACGCGCAGGATTTGCCTGTTTTCAAGGTTTATCTCGGCAAGGTTTGACAACACCCTGAGAGCCAATTCTTTTTGCCCCCTTGCCTCCAAATGGGACGCGGCGTCGAGGTAAAAAGCGGGGCTGTTTTCATAATCAGGGCGTTCGTCAAGGTATATGCGATATATCTGGTCCGCGCCCGCGTCCTTCATCCTCGATACATACGCGGCGTCGCTCGTCCATTGGCGTATCAGGATCTTAGCATCCGCCGCGGATCCTCCTTCCGCCGGCTCTCCGCTGACGTTTTCCGCTGAACCCGCGGCGGGGGACATGGGCGAAAATACCGCGTTGTCCGTTAACGCGAGCTCCTGTTCTCTTGCAGGCGAAGGCCCCATGGCCGCGGACGTTCTTGCATGAGTTTCGTTTATCTGCTGCCGGGGCGTTTTTTGCCTTTCAGGGACAGGCCCTTTGCTGAAATCTTTGTTCCACCATGTTTCACGGTCCCTCCATTCGCGGACGACCCGTTCGATTTTGTTCTGTTCCCTGTTTTGGTTAAGCCTGAACCTTGCGTCAGCGCGCAGCCGGTCGTATTCCTTTTTCAGCTCCGCGGGCGGCTCTATATCGTACCGTACATAATCTTCGGCTGATTCCAGAACTATCAGGGACGTGCCGCGCGTGACGAGGCCGAAAGCTTTGCCGATGCGCCGTATTTCGGCTTTATTGATGTCGTATTCCGCTTCGAGCCCGGATATTTTCATGGCTGCCCATATCGACGGGACGAACGAATATTCATCGTAACCGTAGCTAAACACGGTTTTTTCATTATTGGCCGTGACGGTTAGCGGCTCGTTTCTGTCCCTTATTATGCCCGATATTTTCAGCCATTTCCCCGAAACGCTCCACACGACGTCCGCCGCGCCTCCCTCAAACGAAAATTTTTCAACTCTGTAGTTCATGTACTCCAAAGCGGCCTGTGAATCGTGGGCGGCGAGGTCTATAAGCGTTCCCCCGGATTTTTCCGCTAAATGGCGAAGCCCGTTGATATCGGAGCCCGCAGCCGACGCGAACGCGAATAACGGAACTTCGGACGAAAGTTTTTTGGTGCTGAAATTATCAAGTCCATCGGAAAAGAGCAGTTTCATGCCCGCGCCGCCGGGTATATCCATAAAAGCGCCTAAATTCGTGGCGCCGTCGTAAATGGTTTTTTCAAGGACTGATTTCAATTCCGCCCAGTTTCCGCCGCGTATCTCAAAGTTTAACGCGGGCTCCGCGGCGTTGCGCGCGACAATCAGTGATACCGATACGTTATTTGCTTTTTTGAAAAACGCTTCGAGGAAGCTTAACTCTTTGGCTAAATCACGGCTTTTCCCCGATGCCGACGCGTCCCATAAAATATCGATCTTATCCGGGGCGCTCATCTTCACGTTCTCATTTATGGGGATTTCGGCATAAAAATAATTTATCCCGTCCTTGCGCCCCGTGTATACTTTTTGGCTTTCGCCCCTGTTCCACAGCGGGATTTCCAGCACAAGCGCGCCATTGACCGCCTGATCCTTTTTATTTATGGCGCAGAGCCAATTCCCGTCCTTGTTCTCAACCTCAAAACCGTTGAACGGGGAACTCTTTATCAACGGTTTGCCGCTGTGCGCGATTTTAAGCGATAATTTAAACTCGTCGATTTTCTGCCCGTATTCGAGCGGCACGCGGTATATCAGGCTGTTCCTTTCCTCCGGCAGAAACTCCGTTATGACCACGCGGACGCGCCTTGTCCTGCCGGGGAACAGCGGGTACACTCTCAGCTTGAAATTATTCCCGCTGGTCATCTCCAACAGCGCGGGATCGACTCCGCGCCGCACTATCTCCTCAAAAACTTCCCTTCCCCTGCTTTTTTCGACCGGAACCGCGTCGCGCATTTTCCCGTCCTCCATCTCAAGCGAAAACGCGGTTACGGTCTGATTGTTCATAAGGGGAAACTGAAGCTCGCCCTCAAGCATACGGGGGTTGGGGTTATAAAAACTCATGTCAATGACGGTATTAGAAATGTTCCCGATAACTTCGCCGTTTATTTCAAGGCTGCGGAGCTCTATCGGGCTGAGCGCGGCGTCCGCGATAAAAATACGCGGCTGCGGCGGAACGGGCGCTGTTGAGACGACGCCCGCGCAAGCCGCGCCGCCGTGAAACAGCCCAATTGTAAAAAACAGTAAACTCAATATTTTTATTTTCATCAAAACCTTCTCCTTTCCGGGAACGCGGGCGGGATCGCCCGCGCTTATTTTATAGCGCCTCTCAAAATCATGCACAAAATTCAGACACATAAAACACTGTAAAAACTAAATTTAGTATCGAAAAATTTGTACAGAAAAGAGCCAACGGCTCTAATAATGTTTCTCAACTATCTCTATTTTCGCGCCTGCCGATTCCAGTTCATCTTTTATTCTTTGCGCTTCCTCCATGGAAGAACATTTTTTTAAGACCGCGGAGCCGCTTTCCGCGACGGCTGCCGCGCTTTCCTCATCCTCTCCGGTGATCAGCCGTATCAGTCTTATTATCTCGGATCTGTCGCCGTCATGGCCGTTGTAGATGACCTCGTAAATCAGCCTTGCTCCTGAGAAGCTTTGAGCCATTTGAGTTTCAGCTTCGAGCGCCATATCCTGAGCCGTTTCAGGGGCTTCAAAAGCCATATTCCGGCCCATTTGAGGCGGCGCCGAAGCCGCGGGCGGTATGCTTTCGTGGAGCTCCTCCATTTCACGTGCCGCGTTTATCCCGCCGCCGGGTTTGCCTTTATTAAGCGCATCCATGCCCGCGTATCCGATGATCAAAGCGAGCATCGCGGCTATCGCGGCTAATTGGAATATATTCCTGTTTTTTGCCGCTCTTCTTACAGTTGTTTTTGCGGGTTGAAATTTCCTGATAAGATACAATTCAGCCGCGCATGTTTCACATACGGCTATGTGTTTCAGCAAATCTTCGCGCTGACGCCGGCTCAGCTTCCCTTCCGCGAGGCTTGATATTGCCTCCTCGCCGGGACACGCGTTTATTTTCTTTTCATCAGGACGCCTCATTTTAAATTCCCCCGCCGTTAAGTAATTTTTTCCGTATCGTGTCTTTAGCGCGCTTAAAGACTTGATCCACGGCTCCCGGCGTTACGTTCTTCCCGCTTTTGCAAAGTATTTCCGCCGTTTCCTTCGCGGATAACCCCGCAAGGCCGCGGAGCCGTATAACTTCCCTCATGTAATCGCCCAATAAGTCTATCTCCCTGTATAATTCCCGAATAAAGTCCGAGTCATCACGCCTTTCCTCTATAAGAACCTGATTAGGGTCGGGGATGGACTCCGCGGGGTCGTATCCATCTTCCTCTCCCTGTTCAATAAGACAGGAAAAAAAGACGGCATCTTTTATACATGGAGAGGCGCTTTCTATTTTATTCAGCAAATATCTGTTGGCCACAACTTTGACCCAGCCGAAAAGGGAGCTTCTGAACCCGAACGAACGCAATTTGGCCCAGTCGTCCTTACTCAAAAAGATATACATTTCGCTTGCTATATCGCCGGCGCTGTACCGGAGCTTTGAGTAAACGCCGGACAGATATTCAAAAAGTTTTATGAGCTTATGATGAAACAGGCAAAATGCGGCGTCCTCATCATTTTTTATTATCGCGCCGACTAATTCGCGGTCGCCCATATCATCAAATTTTTGGCACTTTAACGTATAGTCCAAGTTAAAGATACATCCCCTTTCCGGTTAAAAATATGGCGCTGTAATGCTTTTAATAGTGTATACGAAAGGTGATGGAAATAGGAGTTTATAGCGCCTCTCAAAATCATGCATAAAGTTCAGGCACATGAAACACTGTAAAAACTAAACTTAGTATCGAAAAGTTTGTACAGAAAAGAGCCAACGGCTCTAATTAATCAGAATCGGTATGATCCACTGCGCGGCGGCAGGATACAATGTGAGCAGGCATATCTGCCTGAAAATATGAAAAGACAGCACATGCGCCGGATTGCCGCCCATTTCGGCGACGATGATCCCCAAGTCGGTCATTCCTCCCGGGCTGGTGGCAAAGAAAGCTGAAGTCAATGAAATATCCGTCATGCGATAGACCAACAGGCTCAAAACCACATTCAAAATCAGCCAGCCGCATACTATCAGAAACACCGGCGCAAATGTGCCGTATAGAACCTCAAAGTCTTTGGGCGATATCTGCATCCCGATCAGAATACCGCTGACAACCTGGGCAACGCGGCATAACCCAAGCGGCATGTAACCTCTGCCAGTTTTAACGTTCATCACCGCGACCGCAAGCATTGAAAAGCAGATCGTTCCCGCGGGAAATCCCGAAAAATAACCCATAATACCGAAAGTCAAACCCACCGTGACTGTAAGCAGCAAGTTACGGCGCTGTTTCGGCGTCATGGAAAAAACCCCGCCGAAGGACGACGCGGAACTGCCGGGCGATTTCTCGTCAACAGTTTTGGCGGCATATCCTTTTGATTTCATGTAGCGGAGGAAAAACTGCGCCGAAAATGGAGTTACGATAATGATCGTCAAAAGGCGAAAAACCTGGGCGGACGACACGAACGTCATATTCGCGCCAACGTCCATGGCCGCCATGGTCATATCCACCACCCCGCCGGGAGCGAAGGCAAAAACCACGGACTTAAGGTCCATGTCAACAAATTGCAAAAAGAGAAAGCCGGAGACGAAGTTGTAAGCCAGCATCCCTCCCATCATCACACAGGCGGGAAGCAAAAAATAACGAATCTGGCGCGCGTCTTCCTTTTTGATGCCGCAGCCTAAAAAGACGCCGATCAAAGAAGCGCTGACAACCTTAATATACGGCGGAAAGTAAGAAAGCCGCGTGAAAACGTTCAGAAGGATCACGGAAATTACCGCGCCAAGCAAAACCCCGGCCGGAACTTTGCAGCGCATGGCAATAAATGACCCCGCTGAAGCAACCAGCAGGGTAATCGATATACGAATCAATATGTCGGTAATACTCATTCTTGAACTCCTTATCGTTTTCGCCGCAAAATTTCCGCTGCCATTGGTCATGACGCATGATTATACCATTATACGCTCCTTTTTTCTTTTGTACAAAATTTTACACAAAATTTCGTACGAAAAAAAATCGTACAAAATTTTGGCGTTAATTTAAATGCTTATTTATTATAGCGCCTCTCAAAATCATGCACAAAGTTCAGGCACATAAAACACTGTAAAAACTAAATTTAGTATTGAAAAGTTTGTACAGAAAAGAGCCAACGGCTCTAAACCAAGCGTTGCAAGGTTTTAAGTATATAGTTTTTGGTTTGTCGGAGGTTTAGGAAAAAACCACTATTTACGAGCGGAAGGGAACGAGGAAACTTTGGCTTAGTGGTGGGGGTTTGCCTCAATTTTTGCCTCTGTCCTTTGGAGAGATTTTTTGCAGACGACC
>Ga0099364_10002474_pt1 | contig 29382 bp, 26 predicted proteins | sample TergutTh196P3_FD_73070 | JGI IMG/M metagenome (GOLD analysis project Ga0099364, IMG submission 73070) | Microcerotermes parvus P3 segment gut microbial communities from Pointe-Noire, Republic of the Congo - Th196 P3 | ecosystem: Host-associated > Arthropoda: Insects > Digestive system > Gut ...
AAATAAACTCTTGCTCAAATGCTAAATTCTCTGGTATAATCTTCATGTGGCAATTCCTCTCCAATCGTTGGTATTACTGGGTTTTTGACTACTCCATTGTACCACTTTTGAAGCGATTTTGCCACTTGTTTTTTGGCGCAATCTATTGATTCTTCAAGGCTCAGTGGGCTTTTTGCTCCTGCTAAGTTCTAGTATATTATTTGCATATTGCTTGCATAAGCTAAATCAATACGCAGAATACCCGACATTTAAGTTTCACTATATCTGTATAATGCTCTATCAAGAGCCTGTACTAACCGCTCTCACCGCCGAACAAAAGAATGACCTTATGAAAGCTATTTCAGAACAAAAGAAGTTAATCAACTCAAAGTATGACGACCATTTCGGCCTTTACAACTTGGAAATACTCGAACAACGACTTATATAACGAGGAAATAAAAGGTGTTTTCCGTGATGTTGGTCGTTATGGAATCATTAAAGAGTGATGGCTATCTTTACGCACCTAAGAGCATTTTCTACATCCGAGTATACGTCGCATAACAAGCGGTTTAGCGAAATGGCGGTTGCCGTGGAAACCTAAAGTCTTCTGCACCTCTCAACCTCTGTGATAGCTCAAGTCATGGCGCGCCCCGTCCGCCACTTCGCCAAGCCGCCGGGCGTTATCAGCAATTACCCCTTAGTGCGGTGCGTGATTGTTGCAAAAACAATAGTCTACAGGAGGCGCGGAAAAATATGCAGTTGGTAACACAATCCGATGATATAACGCAATTTCTCGAATCCAGCGATATAATAGATTTCGGTCGTGTGGTTTCGTGTGAAATTACAAAGCTATCTCATAAAATTGCTGCGAATTCCATAGACGAAATTGATTACATAAAAAATGCGTTCGAATATGTAAGGGATACTATCGCTCATTCAGCGGATATTGACGGAAAAATTGTAACTTGCAGGGCTTCCGATGTATTATGGGCAAAAGAGGGAATCTGTTATGCTAAATCGCATTTGTTAGCCGCAATTCTTCGTTGCAATCATATTCCTACGGGGTTTTGCTACCAAAGGCTCATCTTAAATGATACATCAGCACCTTATTTAGTATTACACGGATTAAACGCGGTTTATATTGAGAAAGTGAATGCTTGGATTAGATTGGACGCAAGAGGAAACAAACTTGGCGTAGATGCGCAATTTTCTCTTGGAAAAGAGAAATTAGCATTTCCCATTCGTCTTGATAAAGGCGAAGAGGATATAGGGATGATATTCACGTCCCCGGATAAAAATGTAATACAGGCATTGACAAACAGTAAAACCATTGAGGAATTATGGTCTAATTTGCCGAAGGATCTCTGCATTGCAGTATGAGAGCATCATCAGAAAATGTAAATAGAAAACTAGATTTATACGTATACTTCTATTGTGTAATGGCGCAACAAGGTCGGGGAAACTGCTGATAACAAGCGGTTTAGCGAAATGGCGGTCGGAGGGGAAGCCGCCGTGCCGCCGCGCCCCTCAACCTCTGTGATAGTTCGGGTCATGGCGCGCCCAATCCGCCACTTCGCCAAGCCGCCGGGCGTTATGTGACATTCCCACTAGTGCGGTGCGAGGTTGTTGGCAATGCTTTGAGAGAAGCATAGACTCATATTAAAGCAGATAATTCATATTATGTAGCGGTGATTTAATGAAGACTTTTCAAAAAAGAATTATAGCGTTGACTATTGTGTTGACTATTGCGTTGGCGTTAGCCTCTTGCTCCATTGAGAAATCGTCGTTTTTTTCCGATGTCGCTTCGTATGAATCCTTTACATTAACTATTAACGGCGATTCATATAATATACCATATCGCTTGTTTGTTCCTGATGGGTATGAGGAAATGGAGTCTTTGCCAGTGGTGTTGTTTTTGCATGGTATAGATGAAAATGGTACTGATAATGAACATGTCAATGTTAATAATGATTTGGTTGTAAATCTAACTGAAAATTTTTACTCTCAATTTCCTGCTATAATTGTAGCCCCGCAATGTCCAGCCAATTTAGCATGGGGACCTGATCTTCTGACCGCTATCATTGATGAAATAGAACATATTCAAGAACAATATGGAGCCGATAGCGGTCGTTTATATATTACCGGGCAATCTATGGGCGGTAACGGAGTATGGCTGATGCTATCCATGTTCCCAGATAAAATCGCCGCCGCAGTGCCGCTGAGTGCAGGCGGCGATCCGTTGCAGGTCGAAATATTTAAGAGTGTTCCGATTTGGGTTTTTCATGGCGCTGATGACGACATTTGTTCGCCGGAGGTATCTGTCATCATGGTAAATGCACTTGAAAACGTTGGTGGCAATGTGAAACATACGGAATTTACTAATGTTGGTCATGATAGTTGGGTACAGGCTTATGCGAAAGAGGAATTGTATGAATGGATGTTTTTACAACGACTTAATTGATGAAACCATTGCAATACCTGCCGTGTTTGAGACTGGAGAATTATTGTAAAGCGAAGATATGCGGTTTCCATCCGTGGAAACGTCACATAACAAGCGGTTTAGCGAAATGGCGGTCGGTGTGGAAACCTAAAGCCTTCTGCGCCCTATGACACTTTGTGGTAGCTCGGGTCATGGCGCACCCCGTCCGCCACTTCGCCAAGCCGCCGGGCGTTATGTGACATTCCCACTACTGCGGTGCTTGTTTGTTGACAATGCTTTAGATGAGTTTCATTATTATCAATAAGCTGATTATTTGCTTAATCGGAAAATGGGTGTTGAATTTTGAGAAAACAATTATCAGAAATGACATTAGAAGAATTGTGGGCGTTATTTCCAATAATATTACAAGAGCATAATCCGCAATATAAAGAATGGTATGAAGCCGAAAAGCAAAACATTATCGGAAACTTAGATGCTTATAATATAGCGAGGATTAACCATATTGGCAGCAGCGCAGTTAAGGGATTGATTTCAAAACCTACTGTGGATATTTTATTGGAAGTTGAGTACGATTGCGATATTCTCCGATTGATAGATGATTTAGCCGTTATCGGTTGGGGTCTTATGAAAAAAGAAACTGAACCGATGAAACTCTCTTTTAACAAAGGCTATACTCTCGACGGTTTTGCTGATAAAGTTTATCATCTTCATGTAAGATACTTGGGGGATTGGGAAGAATTGTATTTTAGGGATTATCTTATTAGACACGCTGATGTCGCAAACGAATACGGTAGATTGAAGTTGGACTTATTGAAAGATTTTGAACATGACAGGGACGGGTATACAGAAGCAAAGTCTGAATTTGTTTTGAAACACTCTGAAATGGCAAAGCGTGAGTTTCAAGGTAAATATAAGCTCAAATAATAAGCGGAATGTAAAGATATACGGACTCCATACGTGGAAACGTCACATAACAAGCGGCTTAGCGAAATGGCGGTCGGTGTGTAGACCATAAGCTTTCTACTCCCCTTGACCGTTTGTGATAGTTCAAGATATGGCGCGCCCCATCCGCCACTTCGCCAAGCCGCCGGGCGTTATGCGACATATACCTTGCTGCGGTGGAGTATTGAGAGTGGTTTTTATGATATCATTATGATGCAGAAACTTATGTTGACGGAGGTGAGAGAAATATGGAATATTCAATAAAAACAGATAGATTGGACTTACATCCTTTGAGTGAAACTGATTTCGATTTTATACGTACATTAAATACAAGACCTGAGTATTTCCAATACGAAAATGAAGGAGCGCACAATGACGATGAGATAAAAAAGCAATTCGACGGGTTTCTCGAAGGTGCAAAGAAGCTCCCGAATAAAGGGTCAATCCAATGGATAGTGATAAACAACGATGTTAGAATCGGTGAAGTACATCTGTGGAATTGGTGGGAAAAAACATTAGAATGGGAAATAGGCTGGCATTTTTTGATTGAGCATTGGGGCAAAGGTTTTGCAACCGAAGCCGCCAAAGCCGTTTTGCGATATGCTTTTGCGAACTTCCGAATAAACAGAATTATGGCGTGTCCAAATGCGGCAAACATAAGAAGTATAGCTTTATGCGAACGCATTGGAATGATAAAAGAAGGGCAAGTGAGAGAAGTAAGGTTATTAAATGGCGTATATTATGACGAGGCGATCTTCGGGATTTTGAAACGCGAGTTTTTTGACAATCCTTTAATAGTTACTTAAACTCATGTAAAACAGATTACTATATATGGACATATCCCCAAATAGGTAAATAATGAAAGGGAGTCGTTATGAAAACTGTGCTCAACGAACTAAGAAACCAGTTAATCGAATATGAGATACTTACGATAACAAAACAGAATTTTCAGCAGGTTTTTGAAGTTTATGAAAGCAACCATGAGTTTTTTCTGCTGACACAAGGCAAAAAGGCAACAATAGAACAATCCATATGTGATATAGATGCATTACCGCCAAATTGCGATATTGACCAAAAGATTTACATTAGCATATGGGAAGACGGCAGGGCAGTAGGTGTTTTAGATTTAATAATGAATTATCCAGAACAATCCGGCTTATGGATTGGATTATTACTTATCAGCAGTAACCTGCACGGCAGAAAAATAGGTAGCAGGTTAGTAAGCGCTGTACTTAGCGCAGCGAAGGATGTAGGTCATGATTTTGCTCAGCTAGGAGTGATTGAAAGCAACACGAAGGGTATTAGCTTTTGGCAGAAGCAAGGATTTGAAGCAAGCAGACGTAACGGGAATATTGTTGTTATGACAAGACGTATTTAGTAATGAAAGGATTTGAAGTTTTCATTCGTATTAGTTTTGAAACCAATCATACTCGCGAGTATAACAAAAGGGGATGAGAACATGAAAGTAAAAAGAATCTTGGCGTTATTACTGCGGTGTAAATTTGTTGACAAATCCTTGAAAGAAGATTAGAATTACCCAAAAAGCATATTTAGATTTAACAGGAGGAAATAAAATGAGCAAGTACGAAAACGCAATGGGTATCATGACAGAACGATTTGGCAAAGACAACCTTATCGCAATAGCGACAACAGACGGCAACCGTATGTACAACCGTATGGTGGATGCTTATTTTGAGGATGGCGCATTTTACGTCACTACATATGCGCTCTCAAACAAAATGAAGCAAATCGAATCAAATCCCGAAGTCGCGGTTTGCGCCGTAGACTGGTTCAGCGGTCACGGTAACGCCAAAAACCTCGGTTGGGTGCTAGACCCCGAGAATGCTGAGATTAGGTTAAAACTGCGTGAAGCATTTTCCGCATGGTATGACCATGCAAATAACGAGCAGGACAAGAACTCCTGTATTCTTGAAATCCGCCTTACAGACGGCCTGTTAATAAAAGACCACCATGCCATCCGTTATCAGATTGATTTTACTAATAAGTCAGCGCTGTTGAGCGAGAACTGGGGAGAGTTTATGTAGAACGCTCTCTGTAAAGTGAGGTGTGGAGTCCGTCAAATAAATATCACGGGCTGGACGGATTCCATCCGGGCAAACTGCCGATGACAAGTGAAAAGAGGTACAGATATGAACACAGAAAAAATCTGGAATGAGTGGTCTGATGCAGAAACATTTTCTGGTGTATTTTCAATCAGAAGGGATCAAGAAGTGATCTTTGAAAAAAGCTGTGGTTATCGAAACCGGAGCGAAAGCCTTTTGAACAACAGCGATACCGCATTTAGCATTGCATCAGGCACAAAGTTATTTACCGGATTAGCCATATGCAAACTCATTGATGATGGAAAACTGTCGCTAAATGATAAGCTATGCGACATTCTGAACAACGATTTGGGAGAAATTGACAAAAGAGTGACAATTTATCATTTGCTTACTCACACATCGGGTGTTGGTGACTATATTGACGAAGAAGCCGAGGACAGCATGGAGCAATTACAAGCTCTGTACAATAAATACCCCGTTTACTTATGGGAGCGGCTTGAATACTACCTGCCAATGATTACAATCCTGCCGCCAAAGTTTGAGCCGGGCGCACGATATGGCTATTCAAATGCCGGGTTCGTATTACTGGGTTTGGTAGTTGAAGCGATTAGCGGGATTCCATATCAGCAATTCGTAACAGATAATATAATCAAACCATGTGAATTAAAACACACTGGTTATTATCGCATGGATTCTTTGCCTGAAAACACTGCGCATGGGTACATGCAAGATGATGAAACAGGTCAGTGGCGTACTAATATATTCAATCTACCTGTGATTGGCGGCTCTGATGGAGGCTTGTACACTTGCGCGGAAGATTTGCAAAAAGTTTGGCAAGCGATATTTACAAATGCAATTCTTTCTGAAGAAATGACACAGGAGTTCCTTAAACCGCAGATCCTAATGGACAATGATGACCAAGAGGAAAGCTACGGTCTCGGTGTATATATCCATAAAAGTGACAATATATCGTTTTATTATGCTGTGGGTGGCGATTATGGAGTAGATTTCTTTACAGCTTACTTCCCAAAGCAAAAAATCGTTGCATCTGCGTTAGGGAACACGGAATTAAACACCTTCCCTCTGCTAAAAGCGGTTGTGGCTACATTAATTATTGAATGAATACAAGCTGTAATTCATAAAAACGAAAACTGCGGGGGAACATTGTGTTTCTCCGCAGTTTTTGCCTTTTTTTCAAACCTACTCAGGTGGATTCCTATGCGTGCCCTTGCGCTTCTTCACGCACTCTGTCAGCAGATATTCTATCTGGCAGTTAAGCGAACGGAAATCATCCTGTGCCCAGGCGACCAGCTCTTTCCATAGCGATGCAGACACCCTGAGCGGAATCTGTTTTTTATCCTTTTCGTCCATTTATCGAACTCCTGATTAATAAATCGACCCACTGTTCACTACCGGCTGCGCATCCTTGTTTCCGCAAAGTACAACCAGCAGATTGCTGACCATGGCCGCCTTGCGTTCTTCGTCCAGCCTTACGATATCTCTTGCACTCAGCTTTTCCAGAGCCATCTCGACCATGCTGACCGCGCCTTCGACAATCATATTGCGCGCGTCTATAATCGCTGATGCTTGCTGACGCTGGAGCATCGCGGCGGCAATCTCCTCGGCGTACGACAGATGGGTTATCCGTGCTTCGATTATCTCCAGTCCCGCAACCTCGACCTTGGCTTGAATCTCATCGCGAAGCATCGAAGCAACCTCCAGGCTGCTCCCACGGAGGGTTTTCTCGTTATCGCTGCCTGTGGAATCATATGGGTATAGCCTGACTATGTTTCTTAGCGCGGAGTCGCATTGTATCGACAAAAACTCTTTGTAGTTATCGACATCGAATACTGCCCTGGCTGTGTTGACTACTTTCCAAATGACAACTATGCCGATAATTATGGGGTTGCCTAACTGGTCGTTGATTTTCTGTCTGTCATTGCTGAGCGTGATGGCTTTCATGGAAATCTTCTTGCTCCCGACCGTAATCTGACTGCCTGCATTCAGGCTTGCTTCGATGGATGGCTTTAGCCCGACGTTAGATGCTGTTGTGAACTTCGATGCCGGATTTACACCCACGCAGAACGGGTTCACCCAGTAGAATCCCGCTCCCTTCAGCGTGCCGTGGTATTTGCCGAACAATGTAAGCACAAGAGCTTCATTCGGCTTTAGCACTTTCAGCCCTACGAAAAACAGCGGGCCGAGCAGGTATCCGTAGAATGCCCCGATGCATGTGAGCAAAACGCCGAGTACGATATTTTCCTCCCGTTCGAGCAAAATAACGCCAAATACAAACGCCGCTACTGAAGCTAGGGTCGCAAGCAGGTTCATAATGAAGCAAGGCATTCCTTTCATTGCTTTAAGCTCACGTTCGGCTGTATGGGTCTTTGCATTGTTGTTGATTTCGGACATAGTATCCCCTCCTGTAGTAATATGTATATGATATCAAAACGATATCATATACATATTACTACAGCTTTTGCATATTGTCAAGAGTTTTTTGTATGCTTTTTCGCAGCACTGATAATTTATCGACAGACCCTAAGCCACTAACAACCATTGTGCAATTGAGTATACTATGTTACAATGCCCTAAATATTAGCTGCCGTCTGCCGGCGAAGCTGTGTAAATGCCTAACTGCAATATAAGCGAATAAAACAACAAGTCCGTACCATCGTCTAATGAGAACTGAAAATTTAAACAAATAAATGCGGCTTGCCCGCAAGGAGGCGTAGGATGGTTACTTTGGAACAAATCAATCGTGATAATTTTTTTGACATCATCAATCTTTCGGTTACAGAAGAACAGGAAAATTTTGTCGCAAGCAATACATTCTCGCTTGCGCAGGCAAAAGCACAGCCGGAATGCGTGCCGCTGGCTGTATACCATGATAAGCATCCGGTTGGCTTTGTTATGTACTGTATGGATTTGGAAGATAAAGAATACTGGATTTACCGCCTTATGATAGACAAAGCCCATCAGGGTAAGGGGTACGGGCGGATGGCAATGCAGCAAGTTTTGTCGATTCTGGAGCAAGACACAGCTCACAGCATTGTTTACCTAAGCTTCGAGCCTGAGAACCTAGTTGCGCAAAAACTGTATGAAAGCCTGGGTTTTCGCCCCGACGGCAGAACTATTCACGGGGAGACGGTGTACTGTTTGAGATATAGGTAGGTGCAAAGATGATGGCGGGGCTTTTGAATGTGTAAATACCGGTCGGCATAATCTATATCGGCCTTGTGCGGATGTTAAAATAATACATTTATGTTATTGACAAACATAAAATGCTGCTATATAATGTTAAAAAATTACAGCCAAGGCGAAATTACTAAAAGGCAGTAGCTTATGAACATACGTCAGCAGAAAATAAAAGACCTTATTAACGAAACCGGGGCGGCTAAACTGTCGGAACTCGAGGTGATGTTTCCGGATTATTCGTCTATGACTATAAGGCGCGACTTGGAGATGCTGGAGACATTGGGCGAAGTCGTGCGTACACGTTCGGGCGCGAAGTCAATTGCGCACTTGACGCGGCTGAATGAACCGCTGTACTCTGAGCGGGCGAGGGAGCGTATTGCAGAGAAGGCGGATATCGCTAAGAAGGCGCAAGGATTGATTGAACAGGGCAGTTCGGTGTTCTTAGATGCGGGTACGACAGTAACAGAGCTTGCGAAGCTGCTTGCAAACAACAAGCTGTTTGTCATTACCACTGCTCCGAACATCGCGCTCGAGTGCGTTAAACATGCTGATGTATCGGTATTTATGACGGGAGGGCATCTGAGCAGCGGCAATCTTTCCGTTTCCGGCGTCAATGCGATTAGCTTTCTTGATCAGATTAATATCGACACGGCTTTTATGGCGACATCGGGTGTAAATGTGAAAAACGGATTTACATCGGGAAGCTATGATGAAAGCCGTATCAAAATGCGGGCAATCGAAAAAGCATCGAAGGTTGTCATGCTGATGGACAGCTCGAAATATGGGAAGAGCCTGCCGTTTACATATGCATCGCTGTCCGATATCAACATAATGATTACCGATGACAAGATCGACCGAGGCTTCCTAGAGGAGCTTCAAAAACACGGGGTGGAGACGCTTGTAACATAGGGTCTGTCGGTAAATAACTTGTCATTTTACCTTGCCTTTTTGCCGCCATGCGGCGCGTCAAAGCCTTGAAAGGCCACTGGCATTCCGGCGGCTTTGCCACACCACATGACGACAAAATTTCTGCGGCAAATCTGCCAACTTATTTATCGACAGACCCTTAGCGGCCTTTAGTGCAGATTGAAATTCGTTATTCTGCTGTCGCTAAGTTAAATTGAGAATTGAGAATTGAGAATTGGAATGGGGGTAGGGTTTTTATGAAAACCAGGGCTGTTAGGATTTACGGGAAGAATGATCTGCGGCTGAAGGAGTTTGAACTGCCGGGTATTAAGGACGAAGAGATTCTTGCGGAGGTTGTTTCTGATTCCATCTGCATGTCGAGCCATAAGGCCGCTTTGCAGGGGGCGGACCATAAGCGGGTACCTGATGATGTCGCGGAGCGCCCGACGATTATCGGCCATGAGTTTAGCGGGGTGCTGCTGGAAGTGGGCGCGAAATGGAAGCATAAGTTTGAGCCGGGGCAGAAATTCGCCATCCAGCCGGCGATGAACTACAAGGGTTCGCTTGATGCACCCGGGTATTCGTACAGATTCATTGGCGGTAACGCCACATATGTTGTCATCCCCCCGGAGGTCATGGAGTCTGACTGTCTGCTTCCGTATAACGGGGATGCTTTCTTTTATGCTTCGCTTGCAGAGCCTATGAGCTGCATTATCGGTGGCTTCCACGCAAACTATCATACGACAGCCGGAAGCTACAAGCATGATATGGGTATAACAGAAGGCGGGAACATGGCGCTGCTGGCAGGCGCGGGGCCAATGGGGCTTGGGGCAATTGACTATGCTATCAACTGCGGCAGGAAGCCCGCTCTCTTAGTCGTTACGGATATCGACGAAGCCAGGTTGAACCGCGCCTCGGAAATCCTGCCGGAATCAGCCGCTGCAAAGAGAGGTGTCAGGCTTCTTTATGTGAATACAAGCAACGCGGACGAATTAATTGCATTGACGGATGGACGCGGTTATGACGATGTGTTCGTATATGCTCCCGTCGCGCCGCTGGTGGAGCTTGGTGACAGGCTTCTGGGGAAAGATGGCTGCCTGAATTTCTTCGCGGGCCCGACAAACCCGGCGTTTAGCGCGAGCTTCAACTTCTATAATGTACACTACTCATCCACGCACATCGTCGGGACAAGCGGCGGCAACACGGATGATATGATTGAGGCGCTGTCGATGATGGAAAAAGGCATCATAAACCCGGCTGCGATGATAACGCATATTGGCGGGCTTGATAGCGTTATAGATACAACGCTTCGTCTGCCGAATATCCCCGGCGGGAAAAAGCTGATTTACACACATATATCCATGCCGCTGACGGCAATAGAGGATTTCGGCAAATCAGACGACCCGAAAATGCAGAAAATCGCGGAGATAGTCAGAGGGAACAATGGCTTGTGGTGCGTAGAAGCGGAGAGAACGCTTCTTGGGGGTTAGGAATCCGGAATCGGAATTGAGACAGGGACGTATTTGCGTTTCGGGTGAAGCTCACTTTAGGAAATGAGAGTTAAGATTAGGAGGAATGTATGGCTATTGCGGTTATTATGCCTAAGCAGGGGCAATCTGTGGAGAGCTGCGTAATTGGGAAGTGGCATAAGCAGATAGGAGAAAAAATCTCGGTAGGAGATGCGCTGTTTACTTACGAAACAGACAAGGCTACCTTCGATGAAGAAGCAAAAGCAGAGGGAGTTCTGCTTGCGGTATTCTTCGAGGAGGGCGACGATGTAGAGTGCCTGAAGACTGTTTGCGTTATCGGCGCGGAAGGCGAGAACGTTGATGAGTTCCGACCTGAAGGCGCATCTGATGCTGTCACGCCCGGTAGTACGGCAGTGCCGGCTGAAAGTGTGGGCTCACAGTCATCGGGTGATAATTTGGCGGCAGCGCAGGGTTCAGGCGGTGCGTATGACACAGCGGCAGCAACAGGCTCGCCTGATTACGCGGCTGCATCTTCTTATGCCGCTGATGCTTCCGTTGCTCCCGGCAGTATGCGTATTTCGCCGCGCGCGCGCACGCTTGTCGGCAGAAGCGGTGCGGATCCGGGCAAGGCAGTCCCTACGGGCGCGAAAGGGCGTATCATGGAAGCCGATATCCAGAGGGCTATAAACGAAGGATATATTACAACCAGAGCCGCGCAAGGAAGCTCCGGCGATATATCCGGCACAGGCATCGGAGGGCGCATTACCACCGGTGATATCCAAACGATGGGGACGCGAACAGGAAAACCATCCGTTTCACCGGCAGAAGGCCCTGATTTCGAGGAAGTTAAACTTACAAGCGTAAGGAAGTTCATAGCAAAAGCGATGCACGCATCCCTCGCCGGCTCGGCGCAGCTAACACTACATTCATCATTCGATGCGACCGATGTGATGAATTTCCGTAAGAAAGTAAAATCTCTGGACGGGCTTGAGCATCTGAGTAAAATAACGGTGACGGATATCATTATCTACGCAGTCTCCCGCGTGCTTATTAATCACAAGAGCATAAACTCACATTTCCTCGGGGATAAGATGGTTCTGTTCAATAATGCGCATATAGGTGTCGCTGTGGATACCCCGCGCGGCCTGCTTGTGCCGACGCTTTTCCGCGCAAACACATTGAATCTGAAGGAACTGTCGGACGAAGCGAAGGTTGTTTTCGATAAATGCAAAAACGGGAGCATGGAGCCGGACGGCCTAAAAGGCGCTTCATTCACCATTTCAAATCTGGGCACATTTGGCATTGAAATGTTCACGCCGGTGCTTAATCCGCCGCAGACCGGGCTTCTGGGGGTGTGCTCTATTGTCGAGCGCACGAAAGACGGCGGGAAGCCCTACCCGGCAATGGGGCTGTCTCTGACCTTCGACCACAGAGCGCTGGATGGCGCTGATGCGGCAAGGTTCTTGAAGGAACTGGTAGGTTATCTGGAGAATTTCAGTGTTTATCTTGCAGTAGAAGGAAATTAGGAATGCGGAATTAGGGCGGGGGACGGGTTTAAGTTCCGGGCTAAGCCCGCTCCAAGAGTTTGCAGAACGGAACTATTAGTTAGGAAATGGGAGATTTTATTATGTATGATTTACTAATTATCGGCGGGGGGCCGGGGGGGTATATGGCTGCGGAGAGGGCAGGACATGCCGGGCTTAGCGTATTGCTTGTTGAAAAGCGGGCATTGGGCGGCGTGTGCTTGAACGAGGGCTGTATCCCGTCTAAGACGCTGCTGCACAGCGCGAAGATATACGATAACGCAGTGCATGGGAATGTTTACGGCGTGACTGTTGAGGGCGCCGCTATAGACCATAGCAGGGTCATAGCGCGCAAAAACGCGGTTGTCAATACGCTGGTCGGCGGGGTAAAAGCGCTGATGAAGCAGAACAAAGTCAAGGTTGTCTACGGAGAGGCGGCAATAACAGATAAAAACACTGTTACCGCCGGCGGCGAAACCTACAGCGGCAGCCGTATGATAATAGCAACCGGCTCAGTGCCGATCATACCTCCGATCCCGGGTGTTGCGGAAGGCTTGGTGGACGGGCGCGTGCTGACGAGCCGGGAGATTCTGGATTTAGAAGCAGTCCCGGAGAAGCTTGTTATAATAGGCGGGGGAGTCGTCGGGCTGGAGATGGCATCGTACTACAATACAGCGGGCAGCAAGGTGACTGTAATCGAAATGCTCCCGAAAATCGCCGGACCGACGGATGACGAGATTTCTGATATACTGCTGAAGAATTATAAGAAAAAAGGCATTGAGTTTTTGCTCGAAACGCGAGCGAAGGCTGTCACGGATGCCGGTGTTGAGTATGACGGCGGGGTAATACCTGCCGATAAGGTTCTTATGTGCATAGGCCGCAAGCCGGCAATAGACGGTTTCGGCTTGGAGAATACAGGTGTCGCGCTTGAGCGTGGCGCGATTCTCACCGACAGGAATTGCCGGACGAGCATCCCGAACATATACGCTATCGGCGATGTTAACGGGAAATATATGCTGGCTCACGCGGCTTACCGCGAAGCGGAGGTAGCTGTTAATCATATCATCGGCAAACGCGACATCATGCGCTATGATGCCATTCCCTCCGTAATATACACATACCCCGAGGTGGCATCCGTCGGCGAAACCGAGCAGACAGCCGGGGCTAAGGGCATAGATTTTAAAACTGTAACGCTTCCGATGGTCTACAGCGGGCGTTATGTAGCGGAGAACGAAGCAACGGACGGCATCTGCAAGCTGGTTATTGACAATAAGCGCCGTCATATTATAGGCGCACATATGATAGGCAGCTACGCATCGGAGATAATACTGAGCGCATGTACGATGATAGAGATGCAGATGCGTGTTGAGGATATAAAAGAGGTGGTGTTCCCGCACCCGACCGTGGGTGAGATAATCCGCGAAGCAGTTATGAGAGTTGAGAGCTGAGAGTTGAGAGCTGAGAGAGGAGAGAGGAGAGAGGAGAGAGGAGAGAGGAGAGAGGAGAGTTGAGAGTTGAGGTTTTTTTCTGTGAATTATGAAATATAAATTAAAAATTATTAACTAGAATTTTTAAGTTGTGAATTATTTTATTGGGGGTTTATTATGCCAAAGTGTCAAGTTATGGATCCTAAGGAGATTAGGAAACCGGGGTTTATCAAGTTTACTGATATTCCCGTCAATCAGTACAGCAAAACCATTGAGCAGGAGAGGGAGAATTTCTCCGCTGACGATTTGCTCCGCATCTACCGCGATATGGCGCTTATACGTGAGTTTGAGTCCATGCTCTATGCAATCAAGACGACAGATGAGTACAACGGGGTGAAGTATAACAACCCGGGCCCCGCGCATCTTTCGCTGGGGCAGGAGGCTTCGGCAGTCGGGCAGGCGTACTTGCTCGACGAGAACGACTATATCTTCGGCTCGCACCGCAGCCATGGGGAGATACTCGCAAAGGGGCTCTCGTGCATACATAAGATGAGCGGCGATGACCTCTACGCCATTATGAAAGGCTTTTTCGACGGCGCAATATTGAAAGTTGTCGAGGATAAGCAAAAGGATGTTAAGGAGCTGGCGATCGACTTTCTGGTTTACGGGGCGCTGGCTGAGATATTCGCCCGCGTAACCGGTTTCAACAAAGGGCTGGGCGGTTCGATGCACGCTTTCTTCCCGCCGTTCGGGATATATCCGAATAACGCGATTGTCGGCGGCAGTGGAACAATCGCGATGGGTTCCGCGCTCTTCAAGAGAGTCAATAAGAAGAAGGGTATAGTTATCTCAAACATCGGCGATGCATCGATGGGCTGCGGTCCTGTGTGGGAAGCGCTCAACATGGCGGCTATGGATCAGTATAGCAAGCTGTGGAATGACGGCATAGATGGCGGTCTTCCGATTATATTCAACTTCTTCAACAACCTCTACGGCATGGGCGGCCAGACAATCGGCGAGACGATGGGTTATCAGATGCTTGCCCGCGTAGGGGCGGGCGTAAACCCGGAGCAGATGTATTCAGAACGTGTTGACGGCTTTAACCCGCTTGCAGTGATTGATGCAATGCGCCGCAAGAAAGCGCTGATCGAGAGCGGCAAGGCCCCGGTATTTCTTGATACGGTAACATACCGCTTCACCGGACATTCGCCGTCGGACAGCGGAAGCTACCGCACCCCCGAGGAAGTAAACCTCTGGAGGGAGCAGGATTCACTCATCGTATACGCCAATGAGCTGATAGAGTCGGGCATATGCCGCAGCGAGGACATTGAGGGCATAAAGACATATGTGACCGACTTAATGACGAAGACATGCAAGCTCGCCATTGACGATACTGTTTCTCCGAGAATATCCGCAGAGGATGTAGGGACGTTGATGTTCTCAAATGTAAAAATTGATAAAATGGAAGACAGAACCCCGGATGTGCTGATGCCGAAGGAGGAAAACCCGCGCGTACAGCAGATAGCAAAGAAAGTCCGGTTCGCCTTTGACGAAAACGGGAAAGCTGTGTCAAAGAACAAGGTATACCAACTGCGCGACGGTCTGTTCGAGGCGATTATCGACAAGTTCTATACTGACCCGACGCTTGCCGCTTACGGTGAGGACAACCGCGACTGGGGCGGGGCGTTCGCGGTATACAGGGGGCTTACCGAATCCCTGCCGTATCACAGATTCTTCAATTCACCCATCTCCGAGGCGGCTATCGTCGGCAGCGCCGTGGGGTATGCCCTTTCGGGAGGGCGGGCATTGGTCGAGCTAATGTACAGCGACTTCATCGGGCGCGCGGGAGACGAGGTTTTCAACCAGCTCTCCAAATGGCAGTCGATGAGCGCGGGCGTGCTGAAAATGCCCGTGGTGCTGCGCGTTTCGGTCGGCTCGAAATACGGAGCGCAGCATTCCCAGGACTGGACCTCGCTTATAGCGCATATTCCGGGGCTGAAATGCGTGTTCCCGGCGACACCGTATGATGCCAAAGGTCTTATGAATACAGCTCTTAGCGGCAGCGACCCGGTTGTGTTCTTCGAGAGCCAGCGTATTTATGACATCGGGGAGCAGTTTGTGAAAACCGGTGTACCCGAAGGTTATTACGAGATACCCATCGGAGAGCCCGACATCAAGGCAGAGGGGAGCGATATTACAATACTTACGATCGGTGCGACACTGTACCCGGCAATGGCAGCGGTCGGGCGGCTAAAAGATACATACGGACTATCCGCGGAGCTTATTGATGCGCGTTCGCTGGTGCCGTTTAACTTCGATAAGGTGCTCGAGAGCGTAAAGAAAACGGGCAAAATCGTTCTCGCTTCGGATGCCTGCGACAGGGGTTCGCATATAAAAGACCTGGCTCAGACCATTACAGAGCTGGCGTTCGACTATCTCGACGCGCCCCCTGTGTGCGTGGGTTCAAGGAACTGGATCACCCCTGCTTTCGAGCTAGAGAACGACTTCTTCCCGCAGGCGGACTGGATAATCGATGCCATACATGAGAAAATAATGCCGCTCAAAGGGCATGTCCCGGTCAGCAATTTCACTGAGATAGAACAGCTCCGCCGCAGTAAGATGGGAGTATAGGTAACTTAGCGACAGTTGGCTGGTAAGGAAACAAAATAATTGGCGGTCGCTAAGTTACAATTGAGAATTGAGAAAGGAGAATTGAGAATTAGGACGGGGGACGGTTCTGAGATGATGGTGCATTAATCTTTGTTTTGTATACAAATATAGATTATGTAAACTATAGTGAAAACCTCGTAACCAAATTCTCCATTTTCAACTCTCAATTCTCAATAGCGCTCCACAGAGCGCGTTAGGAATTAGGAATTATTCTTTATGAAGATTATCAGGAATAACTCGACTGATGCGGCTTATAATATTGGGTTTGAAGAGGATATATTTGACAACTACGTTGGCGACGAGGAGTTCTTTATGCTCTGGCGCAACGATAAGGCTGTCATTGTAGGCTGCAATCAAGTTATAGAAAACGAAGTGGACTTGGAATTTGCCAAGCAGTATGGTATCAGTGTTGTCCGCAGGAAAACAGGCGGCGGGGCTGTATACCATGACCTTGGCAATGTTAATTATACATATATAAGCAAAAACGTAAGTGAGTTCGGGAACTTCCTGGTGTTCGCGCAGCCGGTCATTGACTTCCTTCAAGCGCGCGGCGTTGATGCGCGGCATATCGGAAAAAACGACATAGGCATCAGCGACGGTGCGATAGACCGGAAAATCAGCGGCAACGCGCAGCGTGTCAAGGGTGAGTATATCCTGCATCATGGCACGCTGATGTTCGATGTGGATATCGATCTGCTGGAGAGGGTGCTGACTCCCGACCCTTCGAAGTTTGCCGGTAAAGGCGTTAAATCCGTCCGGAGCAGAGTGTGCAATATCTCTGAATACCTCCCAATGACCCGCGAGGAATTCTGGGAGGAGATATGCAAACACTTCGGCGCGGATACGAATAGGAGCATTTGACAAAAGCCCCGCTGACAGCTATTTTTGCAGCAATATCAGTTCTGATTGATGCTGATTATCATAATGATTATAATTATATTGTGCGATTATTATGAATAATCATTATATGTAAAATCATTTGATGCGCTTTTACGCGGTTTGATAGAAGATTGCTTTTATGATGGAAAGAAGCATAATATCATGCAAATATCTTCTTTCACGAATCGCAACAAATCAAAACTGTTATATCATCGCCGCTGCCGTTTTCGCTGGTTTCGTTAAGCCATGCCTGTAGGTTGTCGGCGACGGTGTCAGCGCCATGTTTACGTATGGCGGCGTAATACTCAACGCATGTATCTAAAAACGCTTCTTCGTTCGGGTAGCTGTTGGAAAACCCATCGGTTGCCATGATAATGGCATACTGCGAACCAACCGGTGGTAGTTGCCGGATTGCCGTTACAGCTTTTTTCCATGCCTCGGTGCGGCTCAAGGAAAAAGTTTCGGTGCCGAGAATCTTCTCGGTTTGCATGGGGTGTTTCGCCTCAGTTTTATCTACCAGCACAATATCGCCGTCTCCAAGTTGAAAAGCAAAATAAAAAGACGGCGTCACCATAAGCCCCAGCAGTGTGGTTCCGTACTGCCGCCAAATTTCCGGTTTGTTCGTTTCGCCGGCTTCGGTCTTTGGGGCTTTTCGCCCGCGAACCCTGTGCGCTTTCTCTATCCGACGCTTCCATTCGTTATCAATGGCGCGGGCGATTGTCGTGTCACCCTCACGACTGAGAAACGCCATAAGCGCATCCATGTTCCCGGCGTAGCTTTCGTAATAGTCTTTCAATAGTTTACACAAGACATTGACAGCGATTGCAGACCCTGTCTTGCTGAAAGGACAGGACTCACTGCCATGTCCATCAGCGGCGGCGAGGATCACTGCGTCCCCGGCGGCAATGGTCTTATGACTGTCCTGGCATTCTTTACCGGCCCGTTTGTGCGAAGCCCCCCTAACACTCGTGCCGATAATAGTATACCGGGAGGTCTTGTTCTTGTTTACCATACGTCGTTATCATTGATATCAGGTATATTGTTCATGTTCAGCACCAACGGAGCCGCAGGCTGATTAAACGCCTCATCAAGCGGATTCACGCCTTTGGCTGCCAGACTCGCCGGTGCGGATACTTGAGAAGCGGCTGTCGATGCCCATTTTATCATTTTAACGAGCGCCTGTGGATTATTTGCTTGCAATACAAGCTCCGGGCTTCCGGTGAACTCAGCCAAGATGGAGTTGTCCGCGTCATGCCCGATTGATATTGCTATACGGACGGATTTCCTGCCCCACGGCAGACGCAACAGCTTGTTTAGCGCAGTCTGATAATCGTCTGTCGGCATCCCATCGGATAAGAGGACAAGTACAGGCGGGAGCGCACGTTCCGACATCGGCGGAATAGTAAGCTCGGACGCAAGCAGGTCAAATGCCGCCCCCATCGACGTGCCTCCGTTTGCGGATAAATCATCCCAAGCGAAGTTCTCCACAGGAATAGCACTCTCTGTTATCCACTGAGCGGTTGACTCAAATCTTAATGTGCGGATAAAAAGCTGCGCATTCGGATTGCTCTCTGCCGCGGCGACCATCTCCGGGATGGTTGATTGGATCGCGTTATTCATTGTTCCGATTTTGTCGCCGTGCATAGAACCGGAGCAGTCCACGATCCAAAAGAAATGCAGCGGTCTTTGGGATAATTCGCCTCCCGGCCTTTTTAATACTGTTGCCATAATGTGTTCCCCCTTACTAAAGCGGTCTGCGACCGTCAGTTGTCAGTTGTCAGTTGTCAGTTGTCAGTTGTTGGTTGTTGGTTGTTGGTTGTCGGTGGGCGATGGTACGAAGTTCTTGGTTTTATTTGCTGCCTTTGTCCGTACGGTGCTATGATATCTCACCGGTTGATTTTCCGAAATCGAGTTTTGTGCCTTTTGTTATCGCTGCGGATTTTCCGGGCGCTATGCTTACTTGAGTCCCGTCGGTCTTGATATAAACCCATGGTTTATCTGTTTCATTGCGGATCCCTAATATATCGGGATTATTCGGATTGCGAACCACACAGCCCGCAATTGAGTCGATATCGAAGTCGCCGTATATATGATGTGAGTAAATACGAATATCCGGGCTTAATACCACTTTGCGCCGTTCTATTGTCAGCACAGGTAAATCTGGTACAGTGCTGCCGCAAGCCCAACAATTTCCAACATCGGCAAAAGCATCCGCACCGCACTTAGGGCAGGCTGTAATTTGTGACATCAGGTTTGATAACGCGCCCAGCCATTGGTTCTCCGTGATGCGGCGGTTCGGATGGGTCAAGCCAACGGTAAACGCTGTGGTAAACAAGTCCTTCAAAAACTGCGGATAGATGCTCCAATAAATAATCGCATTGTCCTGATACCCTTTAACCGGGCGATTGCTCCCGTCGTCCGGGTCAAAGATGAATACCGGGTTCTTACCGAACAGCATCATCATGGCGAAGATGTCCATGCACTTGATGTCAGCTTCGCGCTTACCCTCCAGCGGATGGTGGAGCATGAACATATAAAACAGCAAGACTGACAGCGAGTATAGGTCGGTGTTTCGTGACGGCAACGCCGTACCGACAACAATCTCCGGTGCCATAAACCGGGGCGTCCCATAGACGGAACTGTTGTCGTCGCCGCTTGCGGATACGTTATCGTTATCACAAATCAGGATGTTTCCGGTATCTGGGTTCAGGAATACATTGCCAAACGATATATCGCGGTAGCTGTATCCAAGCGAATGCAGTTTTTGATAGCCGCGTGTTAGCTTGAAAGCCGCTGTGCACAAGGCCGAGAAAGATGGCTCTGCACGGCGTTTCATCATATCAACGATGCCCTTATACTCTTTCGGTCTGAGCTTCATGACGTAGCCCAGCGAATTGCCCAATCCCTGCGTGAGCATATCTTCCGGCCACAGAAAAGCATCGTCCGGCGCTCCTTTTGCGACAAGCTTTTCGAGAATCTTCTTCTGCGACAGCGTCGCCATCTTCGGGAAGTACCACTTCAAAGCCGCGCGTTCGGAACCGCGCTCGACCTCGTAGACCTCGCCTTGCCCGCCGGCACCGAGCAACCGGATCACTTTATATCTGTTTCCGCTGTCCGAAACCAGCAGCGAACCGTTTTTCAGAGTGCCGTCCATATTTACACCCCTCGAATCTTTTCACGAATAATGCTATACACCTTATTCACTATCGAACCATTTGGAACAATAAGGCAGTAATGCGTTCCACCATACTGCATTGCTATCCCATTTGCGTAGGGAGTAACCGAGGTTAAAGCGGAATGTGGCTTATCAAACCCATTGCTTGTCGCCTGAAATATGGTTCGCCTGTTTGTAACGTAGATTATCCCTTTTATCTGCTCATGTTCTTGGCCCTCTATAGGAAGAATAAACCCTTTTCTTATCTGCAATCCAAATATTGCTACGCCAAAACCGGTTGCATTATAGGCTCGTTTGGTGACCGGCTTCATCATAAGGGATTTATCAATGTAATGGCAAACCTCGCCTTTTTTCAAGAACACCTTGTCCGTAATCAAATGCGGCAAGCGACTATTGATGATTTCATTTTTTGCTTCATCAGGCAGGATTGTAGAAACCGTAGGCGTGTCGGTTGACGGCTTTTCATATCCTATTAAAGCATCCATTAATCCCATTGTTTCTGCCCTCCATTCGTTACGTTAGTTGAAACTTCAGCTTATACTTCCGCGCGTAATTCTCGGCAGCAGAGCCGGAGCCGCATTGTATGATGAATTTATCGTTTGTGCCGCGAAAGGCGTCTTCGCCAATCTGCGTCACGCTGTCCGGCACCGTTATGAACATCAGGTTCTCGCAACCATCGAAAGCATAAGCGCCGATTAATGTGAGCTTATTAGGTAGCGTTATCTTTTTGAGCGCTTTGCATCCCGAAAATAGCTTGTCACATATTTGCTCAACATTATTGGGTATCGCAATCGCCGCGATCCCCAAGCAAGCGGAGTATGCGCCTTCGCCAAGCCAGTACACCGAATCAGGAAACTCGATGTTTTTCAGCCCTGTGGACGCAAACGCATATGCGCCGATGCGCTCAACTTTTTTCGGCAGCATGGCAGTATGTAATCCGCCGCAACCGTTGAACGCCGAATCGTTGACTTCTAATAATGTATCGGGAAAAATCACTTGCTTTAGCTGCGTGCAGCCGCTGAACGCTCTCGCCTCGATAACTCTGATGCCATCCGTCATGACGGCTTCCTGTATATCCTCTTCACTGAACGCACCCTCGGCGATTGCCGTAACATCGGTGTTCATGTGACTGCTCGGGAAAATAAGCGTCCGCTTATTCTCACCTTCAAATCCTGTTACCGTATAACCGCTGCCGTCGGCGTTTTTCCTGAAGCGGAACAAGTCCTGATACTGTTTTCTGTCGGAGCGGGTTTCCACTATGGCGGGGCTGCCGCCGGATTTTGCCGTGCTTATTTTCACTTCACAAGGCTTGTTGAGTATGTTCTTTCCATAGCAGACGCACCAGACCGAAACTGCCCAATCTGCGTTGATCCTGTTGACACCGCGCTCATCCACAAGCAGTTTGACGAAACGAAACGCGAATGTGTTGGTGATGCTTGAAATGCCGACAATCTCGGTATGTATGCCGATATCATAAAGCGCAAGCAGCAGGTTTGCCTGCAATGGCTGACCGGGGAGCATATCTTTGACAAGCCCCGTGAATTTCTTCTTTTCGGATATCAAACCAGGATAATCCCGAAGAAGATTCGTAAATTCAAGTTCAACCACTGGCTTCACCTCCGGTGATAGGTTATTTTTCAGTTGTCAGTTGTCAGTTGTCAGTTTTCAGTTGTCAGGGGACGGGGGTTACGAATGGCTCAAACTCCATAATTCTGACAACTGACAACTGGTATTAGTTAATCGACAACCGACAACCGACAACTGGCAACTGACAACTGAAAATTCGTCAATCGACTCCTAGAGCTTTGAATACCGCTTCCTGTGCGGTCGTGTAGAATATCAGGCTGAATGCCCCGACCAGATCGGAGGGTACTTGCCCAAGCTCCGCCGCTGAAGTAATCGGCAGAAGCACTTTTTTCGCGCCGCTGTCAAGGCAGACTTGCAATACATTGGCAAGCTCCTCGACTTTTATCAGCGTGCCGCCGATGCTGATCTCGCCCAGCACTGCCGTGCTTGATAGCAGGGGTTTGCTCAAGGCTATGGAGCAGATAGCGATGAGCGTCGGCAGCCCAAGATATTTCGTCATACCGATACCCTGCATATCCTGATAATTGATGATATAATCCTTTGTCGTGGTGCTGATGTTTCCGCTGATCGTGTTCCCGTTGGCTTTCAGGAAGTTAAACGCGGTGTTTGACGCTTCCCGTGCGTCGCGGTCCGTGCCGATGCCCGTCCTGTCAAATTTGCCGTTCCCGGGGAGCATCTGCGCTTCCAGCCGATAAACGCCAATCATGCCGGACTTGCCCTGCGATATAGTATAAAGCTGTCCGGGGTTGCTGATTCCTTCGGGTATTAGTTTGCCGCCTGTCTGCTCTGGCGATGACACAAAATGCTCGTCAAAGGATTCGACGTCGATATATGAGAAATTCACATCGTAGAATTCCATGCCGCCGATTTTCTTTAGCTGCTCCTTGACCCTGCGGCGCATTTCGAGGGCGATCTCGACGACCTCCGACAACTCTTCTTTCGTGAATATGCCGTCCGGGTAGAGCAGCTTCATAAACCCGGATACGGTTTTCCTCACGGCGATGGTGTCACGCTGGTTGAGGTTCGAGCCTAAACGGAAGTGTTTGTCTAAAATATCGCCGAACGGCTCTTTGCGCATTTCGCGCAGGAACTCGGAGAGGAAGTCCGTTATGAAGCCGTAATCGTCCGTGAAATGTTCAGGAAAAAACTTAGGCACTTCCCAGCCAGGAATATAGCAATGGATTCTGTCCAGAAACGCCGTGTCATTTGCCATCTCCGCCGGAAAAGGATCAAAGAGGTGCGAAGTCTTAAGGATTACATCAATGCTTTGGTTGATATTGCCAACGAAAACGATTGAAGCGCTTGCGGATTTCTCTTCCTTGCCTCGTGAAAAAGAACCGCTTGCCATATATCCCTTCATTAGCTCAACAACATCTTTGTCTTTCAGATTCTTAAGCCCCGCAACCTCGTCGAAAGCCACACAGTCCCACAGTCCGACAAGCCCGATAGTTTTATTAGACATATTGTAAAATAAGTTGGCTGTGGTGGTCTGCCCGCCGGAAACAAGGATGCTGTTGGGTGATATCTGCTCGTAGATATGCGATTTGCCCGTGCTGCGCGGACCAAGCTCGCAGAGGTTGTAATTGTTCTCTACAAGCGGTATGATCCGGGTCAATAAAAGCCATTTTTCACGTTCTGTGAACTTATCCGGCTCCATGCCGGTAGATCGGAGCAGAATGGAAATCCATTCATCTTTGGTAAAGGCTTTGCGCCCGCTTTTTATATCATCCATGTCAACGTGCGGCATTTGTATCGGCGTGAGTTTACGGACGCGGATGGGGTTGCGCTTTTTATCTTCTTCGATGAACTCATATTCCAATTGCACGATGCACCAGATGCCGCCGCAGAGCAGGCGGTCATATTGCGATACATAATCGGATGACACGGGCACACCCTTCAATCCGAGGTTTGAAAACTCGGCTTCGTATATGTCCTCTTTGATATTCAGGCGGACGGTAATCTTGTCGATGATGGTATATGAACCCCGCTCACGCAGCACGGACAGTATCTTCTGCGCCTCGTCCGGGCGCACGAAATTGTCCGCAAGTATACGCTTCACGTTCTCCATGCCCTGCGCGATGATCTCATCGTCGTCGGAACTGCAATACTGCCCCAATAGATACTCAAGCACATATACCGGCACGTTCGCGCCCTGCCGGAGCTTCTTGGTCAAATCCTTACGGACAATTTTACCGTCGAAGTATTCCCGCAGTTTTTTGTTGATGTCTGCATTCGGGTCGCTTACCTCGACTCCCTCCGAGTTAATACTGGTTTTGATATCATCTTGCATATTATCCTCCTACTAAACCCTAACCCCTAAATCCTAACTAAAATCCGAAATCATCGGCAAACGCTATGTCCATGATAACCTGATGTCTGAATAGCTCCACGCCGCTTTTGGTGTTTACGGCTACAAGCCAATACTTCATCGATGCGCTGTACTTCTTGTTCTTGAAATTGAACCGCTGCCGGAACATCCGCTTGTTCGGGTCGCTGTCTTTTTTGTCCGCCATGTATATATGCTCGTTGGAGATTTTCTCGTTGTCCTCCGAGATGAAATACAGTTTATACTCAGCAGGGGTCACAACATCGCTCACCGGCTCCTGCTGGATAAAATCAAGCTGGGCGATGAGGTTCGTGATCTTCTGCACCATGCTCACCAAAGAGATTTTTACCGGCTGCGTATCCACATGGCTCTTTTCCATCTTTATCTTTATCAGCGGAATAATCATCTCCTGCGGCGATGCGCCGTAGTGAACATAGTTCAATCCGCCCTGCGTCTTGAATACATTCGCACCCATAGGCCAGTATACCATACGCTCGTCTTCTCCCCCAATGATATCTGAGAGCTTTACTGTTGCGACACCGTCGGGAGCAGTTGACAGTTGATAGTTGTCAGTTGTCAGTGGAGGTGCGATAATGCATCGTCTGCTCTTAAATACGCCTTTTTGCTTCTGAGAACTGAAAACTGAAAACTGAGAACTATCAATTTTATCGCTTTCCGTGAATGCATCTCGTTTATACAAAAACCCGTGGTCGGCGGTGACAATGAAGTTATACACATTCCCGCTGCCGGACAGCTTTTTGATTAAGTCGTATATTTCCTTGACCGCTTCTGCGCAGGCATTGAATACTTCGTCGTTGGAAGATGACCCTCTGATGTCGATATGGTCATGGTAGACATACACAGCATCCATGCCGGTAAAAACTTTGCGGTACTCGTCCCGTTTTGGCGGAATGGCGTCGGCTCTGATACAGCGGGAGTTGGAAAGAGCCGATTGCAATATGGCCTCACGCTTTTCCGTCCCGTCGCTGGCTTTCCCGTCCACCAGCACCTTGCCAGACTCCTGAATTTCAAGCGATTTATGCGGCAGCAGAGCCGCCATGCCAAGCTGGGTGTATGTCGGGAGCGCGGCGATCAGATATTTCATCGTCGCGTCGCAGTTTGGGTCGTGGTCGAGCAAATTGAGTAAGTCCAGAGCTACTTCATAACGCAGAGCGTCCGATATGATGACTACAGTCTTTTCCTTCGTGTTCCGTATGTGCCTGCTGAAGAACCGCAGTTGGGATGTTTCGCCCTGCATCAGCAACGCTATCTGCGATAGCAAGCTATCAGTTGCCGGTTGACAGTTTTCAGCGGACGTGAGGGTGCTGTTTCTGTTCTGTCCTTTTGGAGTTTTTGCCACAAGCGCATTGCTCCACGCGGGGAGCAGCTTGCCGAGGTATTTACTGGTATATATGTTTTCAACCCGCTCACGGAGCGCGTCAAACTCGGATGCGTCTTCCAACCGGTCGAGGGCGGTGTAAAACCTGCGGTAATCACGGTCTATTCTATAATCGGCCTTGATGTAGCGATCCAGCAGCGCATTAAAATCATTCGGGCAGTTATAATGAGCGGCGCTGACGATTCCATACGCCGATTCCAGCAACATATAACTCACGGCAAACTTCGCGCCGAAGTGTTTCTTCTTCCGCAACTCGCAGATAGCGGTGATGCCGATGCCGTTCAAAGCCGCTCCTGTATCCTCGTCCAGCAGGCGTCCGGCGATCCATTTCATGATGAACTCGTCAAACACGGCGAAAGCGTCGCAGTCAAGGATGCTTTCCGGCGTTGCGCCTCCCAGCGTGTCGCGCACGTTTATCGCCGATGCGATATGCGCCGCCAGCTCGTCGTATTGCGGGCGGTAAACGACACTGTTCATCAGGTTATCCAAGAACGCTATGATGCTGCCGGACTTATAAGACACAAACTCTTTCCATGCCCCCGGCACATCGCCTCGAATCTGCCGTGCCGTATATGTGACAAACAGCGTCACCGCCAGCCGCATCAGGCTTGGCGAATCTGTGTTGTATCCGAAGGTATCCTCGCACAGCTTCCAGAACGCCGGGAGAAGATCGTACTTGTCAAATATTGACAAGTAGTTGTCAGTTTTCAGTTGACAGTTTTCAGAAGGATTTTCATTCTGATAACTGATAGCTGATGACTGATAACTTTCAAGAAGCACCACGCGCAGGACTTCATCAATGGATGCCGTGCGGGTCTTGCAGAGGGCGCTCATCAGGGCAATCTCTATGGTTTCGTCCGTGAAGTTTTCGATCTCAAAGTCATAAAATCGCTGCGTCCTGTCTTTCGCCGCGAAGAACTTGATGTACTTCTGAATGACAGGCTTGTACTTTTCGTCAATCCGCAAGTCCGCCGTCAGCAGAGAAGCGCGGTCAGCGTAGAATCGGCGGGAGTACAGCAAAGTATCCTCAAGAGCGTTGCTCCGGGCATCCGGCTTGGGGAACGGGGCGTATATCAAGTAACTGGATTCGGTGTCACACCGCTCCAGCAGGTATTTTGTTTGAAACATAGCGTCCGGCTCCAGCTTGTGGAGCTTGGCGCCGATGATATCCAACATGATCTTTTCGATATCATCGGCAAAATCCGCCGCATCGTCGTACCAAAACACGAGCTTGCGTGTCTCCCCGGCGAATTCTGCGTTGAGCTTGTCTGTTATTTGTTTGTGGTCAAGGGTGGGCATTTGGAACCTCCTGCTTCATCGGTGCTATCTGTTTCGGTTCACAGTTTAGATGCTATTTCCATTATCTTATACTGTAATCGACATGTCATTAATGTTATCTCTGTGACTTTTGAGAGCATAGTTAAAGATAGTTGAGAAACTTCGATTTTCGAATAGGTTTTATTCTCCACATTCCTTAATAATGGGATTATGAGTAATTGCGTATCACGAAGCGTGTTTGCTTCATCTTCGGTTAACAAAGAATCATCTATCAGCCCTATTGATTGATGACGGTTCAGTGTTCTTACAAGTTCGAAATACCCTTGACCAATAACGCCGTCAGATATTCCATCATTAGTTTTGAAGTATGAATATATATCTGAGGCTATGTCTGCAAGCGAAATGCTGAATTCGGACAATGTTTTTTGTTGGGCTTCGACCTTATATTTATTCTCAAGAATCTCTGCTCTGATTTTAGCTGCTTTAGCATCCTTTATACGATAATGGCGTGTAACCGCAATGTTAGACATCAAGCCAACAATAGTACCACTTAGCACCGAAATTCCGATATTCAATAATAAGTCATTACAATACATGGGGCCTATTACAATCAAAAACAAACCCAGTATGCAAAATGCGATAGTCGTAAATATCGTTGCTTTGTTCGAATTATTTTTCTTGTCCATATAAATCGCTCTCAAATCTTCCCAAGCACTTCATGCCGCTTACCATCAGCATCGGTCTGGAGCTTTTCGTAGTTCACCTTCACCCCATCATCCAAATCAAGCGCAATCCGCGCAAGAGCAAGATGGGCTATTTTAGCATCGTACTCTTTAGCCTCCTTCAACTGCTTGGTCAGCTTTTCCAGCCGCTTCGTCGCTGCGCTGACCTCACGGGCATCGTCGGACTTTTCGATAGTATCGCGCATACGACCGATCTCATTCTCATAAACACGCTGTAGCTTGTGCAGATAATCAATCCGCAGCTTGCCTACCGTGTCCTGATTGTAACGGTGCAGATAGATTAATGCCTTGAAGCCATCTGCCTTGCCGCTGTCGAACAACCAGTAGATTGGGCGTTTCTGATATATCTTCACATGGTCTTTGAAGAAGTCTTTCAAGAAATAACCGCGGATGACCTCGCGGGCGGTACTGCCTCTGCCTCCAAGGGCTTCGGCGATGAAGCGGAGGTTTTCTTCCAGAGTTTCCGCGCCGTATACCGTGCGGATGAAGTCGGCGAAGCGGGTCACGATGTCGTCATCGGGTATATATTCTTCATCAGTGATAGGGATGATATTGTCACGGTCGGGGATGAAGCTGATGTATTTGCCTGCATCCCACTCACCTCCGGCATAAACAAGCCCCTCCACATCCAAGCTGTACCGCCCGAACATACATCCCACGGCGTAGGAAATCAGACTGCGAATCTCACGCCACAAGTCGGCGCGGCGCACGGTCACGTCCTTGTCCTCTACCTCCGGCGTGAGTTCGTCTTGCAAGCCGTAAATTTCGATGAAGATGCGGTTTAGTTCTTCTTCGTTGGCTTTGAGGGTGTTGAAGCGATCGTCGCACTCTTGTTGCCATGCGGCAAATTTGTCGGCAATTAAGGTTGACATATTTATACCTCGCTTTAATTTGCTATTGAGAGTGTTGGCATGGGTATTCTCTTGTCTCGAAATAGTGGTAGAATTATTATCCGGGATATGGTATTATTAGCGGTGTATCAGAGTGTTAGGTCGTGCGTTTATTTTTTCCGAGGATAAGGACTATTGCGATTTGGTACGCTTGGCAAACAGTCAGGTTGATCGGATAAGATTATAGAAAGGCGGCTGATAAAATGGATAAGACATACAAGATATTGAATCATACGGAACCGCTGGCTCTTGATGAAATAATAAAGTTGTATGAGGGATACTGGGTCTACATCGTAAAGGCTAAGTTCAACGAGTATGGCGGGATGCTCTGCGGTATACCGGTTGTAATTGGCTTAACGCAGGCTGATGGGGTCGATGACGGTATTTATGAGCAGTATAATTCGGATGAGTACGATATACGCGCCGATTTGAATCTGTTGCCAAATAAGGGGTTCATATCATCGCTAAGAGTCATGGGGAGGGTATGA
>Ga0099364_10002475_pt1 | contig 29372 bp, 31 predicted proteins | sample TergutTh196P3_FD_73070 | JGI IMG/M metagenome (GOLD analysis project Ga0099364, IMG submission 73070) | Microcerotermes parvus P3 segment gut microbial communities from Pointe-Noire, Republic of the Congo - Th196 P3 | ecosystem: Host-associated > Arthropoda: Insects > Digestive system > Gut ...
TAACCTGCTGTATCTGCTGTTCATTTTCTGCTTTGACTTGCTGCAACTGTTGTTCGCTTTCTGTTTTAACTTGCTGTACCAAATGCTCGCTGTCGGCTTTAACCTGCTGTATCTGCTGTTCAAGATATACAATACTTTTGATTAATTCGTCGTTTATTTCGGTCATGCAGCCTACAGAAGGCGTAACCGCATTATTAAAAGCCGTCTGCTGCTGGCATATCGGTTCTATAAACCAAAATGTCATTTTCCTTATTGCTCGTTTTATAAATACAACTATGCGTTTTATTCTTTTTCGATGAGTTATAATCGGCCTGTTAGCGGTGCTTTCTCCTGTATGAATTAATGTGCTTATATAACCGTTTACTTTCGACTGCAATTCGTTTAAACGCTCCAAACTGTATGTGACAGCCTGATTTGGAATTTCAGGAAGCGGGGCGCGGTCATCCGTCATCTTTTCGGCAGTTTCTTCTATACCCGCCATGAGTTTTTCAAATATTACTTTTTCTTCTACGGATTCAAACTCCACTTCCCAGCTCCCCCATATACTTCAGATATTCGTTGTGTACATATCCCGGTACTCCGATATGTTTTATTACACCGTCATTAATCCAAATGCTCGTGTCGCATAACTGTTCTATTAAACCCAAAGCGTGCGTAACAATTAAAATTGTCACCCCGCTTTCTTTAATCTCCCGCATTTTGTTTAAACACTTGGCTTGGAAATTCGCGTCTCCCACCGCCAGTATTTCGTCAACCAGCAGTATGTCCGCGTCAACATTGACCGCGACAGAAAACGCAAGCCGCATGTACATTCCCGACGAATATGTGCGGACAGGGTTGTTTATATACGCGCCAAGTTCGGAAAATTCTATAATCTGTTTTACGCGGCCGTCGATTTCTTTGCGCGTTAAACCGAAAATTGACGCGTTGGTGTAAATATTCTCCCTGCCGCTCATGTCGGGGTGGAAACCAGCCCCAAGCTCTATCAAACTTGACACCCGTCCATTCATTTCTATAGCGCCTTTGTCGGGGTACATAATTTTACTCATAAGCTTTAACATCGTGCTTTTTCCGCACCCGTTCTGCCCTATTAAGCCGGCCGCCCCGCCTTTTTCAACTTTAAAACTTATATCATTTAACACCAGCCGCTCTTCGTAACGGCTGCGGTTTTTAAACAGTATTTTTTCTTTTAAGCTCGCGCTTCCGTCGTAATACACCCTGAATTTTTTCACTACGTTTTTTACTTCTATTGCAGCCATTAAAGCACCTCCGCAAAGCGCTTCTTTAGCTTCCCGAAAACTAAGAACCCCGTGATCAACATAACAATTCCAAACAATGCGGCGTTTAACAAAGTAGATAATTCCGGCGCCCTTCCGTAATATAAAATATCGCGGTAGACGGTAATAACGGGGGTCATGGGGTTAAGCATAAAAACAGGCCTTACGCTTTCGGGGACAATATCAAGGGGGTACATTATGGGGGTTAAAAACTGCCACGCCATTGCAATTATCCCCATAATGTGCTGCAAATCGCGGAAATACACGGTAACGGCGGAAACTAAAAAACATACACCCAAAGCCATAACATACTCAACTACCATTACAACAGGCAGGCAGAGCAGCGCTGAAAAGCTCATTTTTACACCTGAAATTATAACAACGGCGATTACCACAATAAAGCAATAAAGCATATTCACAAAACAGCTTGTCGTAAAATAAACCGGCAGTACTTCCCTTGGAAAATATATTTTTACAACAAGGTTCTTTTCGGCAAGTATTATTCCCGAGCCCGCAGAAAGGCATGACGAAAAGAAAATCCAGGGTATAAGCGCTACAAAAAGAAACAGATAAAATTTATCAACATTAGCGCGCAGTATAATAGAAAAAACCATTGTATACACAAGCAGTTGAAGCAGCGGGTTTATAAACGTCCATAAAAACCCCAGCACGGAACCTTTATACCGCCCGCGCAGGTCTTTTCTGACAAGGCTTGCGATCATTTCCCTGTACGCATAAATTTCTTTTAATATTTTCATATATTTTTTCTCTTTGAAATTTCACCGCGCCAGAACTGCAGGGTTTGGGCGATCGTAACTTCCAAATCAATTTCGGGAACCCAGTTTGTGCAATCCCTGATCTTCCGCGTATCGGCTTCTATAACAGGTGCATCGACCGGCCTTAACTTTGTTTTATCAATTTCCGTTTTAATCTTTGCAGTAGAGGAATTAATAATTATTTCTAAAATTTTGCTTATTTCGACGGCTTTCCCGCTTCCTACATTGTAGACTTCCCCTTTTTCGCCTTTATGAATAAGGGAAATATACGCTTTAACCACATCGCGGACGTCGGTAAAATCGCGTTTTGCGCTTAAATTTCCTGTATAAATGACAGGTTCCCTTATACCGGCTTCTATTTCCGCAGCCTGTTTGCAAAAATCCGACACGACAAAAGTCTCGCTCTGCCCGGGCCCGGTGTGGTTAAAGGCCCGTACCATAACTATATCAAGCCCGAAAGTTTCGGCGCATACTTTACCGAGCATTGTCTGGTACGCCTTTGTTGCCGCGTAAATACTTTCGGGACGCGTTTGCATTTGTTCGTTTAAAGGATTACCGCTTTCCGGTACGCTACCGTATTCTTCGCTTGAACCGACAAGCAAAACTCTCGGTTTGTAATCCAGGCCGTTCAGAGCTTCTAAAAGATTGGCGGTTCCATTTATATTAACGTCCATTGTCAGCGCGGGTTTTTCCTTCGACAGCTTGACGGAGCTTTGCGCCGCAAGGTGGAATACGGCGTCCGGGCGTACTTCCCGTATAACGGTATTAACCCTGCCGCCGTCAAGAATATCAAGATCAAGAATTTTACATTTGTCTGAACTTATGCTTTCATTCGGCAGTTTTGCGGCAATTACTTCATAGTTTTCACTTAACAGCGCGTCTATCAAATAACTGCCGACAAAACCAGCAGCTCCGGTGATAAAAGCTTTCATTTTAACAGTTCCAAATCGTTTTTAACCATTCTTTCTACAAGCCGGTTAAAACTTATTTCGCGCTTCCACCCAAGATTTTTTTCTGCTTTTGCGGGATTTCCAAGCAATAAATCAACTTCTGCAGGGCGATAAAATACCGGGTTGACTTTTACAATTGTCTTTCCTGTTGATGAATCAATACCGGTTTCGTCAACGCCGCTTCCCTGCCACTTAACGTCTATATCAAGGGCTTTAAACGACAATTCAACAAACTCTCGAACAGAATGTGTTTCATTTGAAGCAACCACGTAATCTTCAGGTTTTTCCTGCTGCAGTATAAGCCGCATTGCGTTGACATAATCCTCCGCATGGCCCCAATCGCGCTTTGCGTCCATATTTCCAAGCTCAAGGCAGTCCTGCAACCCCAGCTTGATTTTTGCCGCGGCGTTTGTAATTTTCCTTGTTACAAATTCAAGCCCGCGCCGCTCGCTTTCGTGGTTAAACAAAATACCCGAACAGGCGAACATATTGTAGCTTTCGCGGTAATTCCTTGTAATCCAGTGGGCGTAAAGTTTTGCTACGCCGTAAGGGCTGCGCGGGCAGAAATAACTTTCCTCGGTGTAACCGCTAAAGTTTTCGCCCTGGTCTTCGATGCAGCCGCCGAACATTTCGGAAGTAGAGGCTTGGTAAAACTTTGCATCCGGTTTAATAGTGCGAATAGCTTCCAGAATACTAAGCGCGGAAAACCCTGTTATATTCATGCTGGCAACTGGTTCAGCGAATGACTGGGCTACAAACGACATTGCCGCAAGGTTATATATCTCATCCGGTTGAGATATTCTAACGGCGTTAATCATCGCCGCCATATCGGTAATATCCCCGAAGATGAATTTTACTTTATTCTTTACGTCAAGCCCTTCAAGGTTCCCGTAATCAAGGCTTGATTTTCGCCTTACAAGCCCGTAAACTTCGTAGCCTTTTTCAATTAGTAACTCCGTTAAGTAAGAACCGTCCTGCCCTGTAACGCCTGTAATAAGTGCTTTTTTCATGCTCTTACTTCCTTAATAAATTTTTTATCTTCTTTATTGTTAACAAGTTCTTCGTATAAACCGTAAAGCTGTTCTGCAATTACATCCCACGCAAATAACTTAACACGCTCCCTGCCTTTTTTAATTAACTCGGTTCTTAATTCTTCGTCATGGCATAATGTCCTTATTCCATGTTCAATCTCGGAAACTGAGAACGGGTCGATATAAAATGCCGCATCACCGCAAATTTCCGGAAGGGAAGAAGTGTTTGATGTTAAAACCGGTGTTCCGCAGGCCATAGCTTCAAGAGGCGGCATCCCGAACCCCTCGTATAACGAAGGAAAACAAAACATTTTCGCTCCCGATAACAAAGCAGGTTTGTCTGAGTCGGGAATATATTCCGTAAAAACTACATTTTTTTCCATACCTAACTGTTTAACAGTCTTAAAAATATTTCCGTATAACCACCCTTTCATTCCTGCGATAACTAACAAAGGAGCATCTTTATCAGTTTTTATTACTCCCGCGTAAGCTTCAATTAACCTGACCAGGTTTTTACGCGGTTCAATTGTACCCAGGTATAAAATATAGTCGCCGTCTATGTTATATTTTGATAAAATTTTATTAACAACATCAGTTTCCTGTTTTTTATAGAAATTCGTATCTACGCCTATTAAAACTTTTTCTATACGTTTATTGCATAATTCAGGATAATAACTTAATAACTGCTTTTTTGTAAAATCCGATACTGTTATTATTAAATCGGCTCTATTTACAGAACGCCTAAAATGCAAATTCAATGATATTTTTGTTAAAAATTTTACTGTTTCAGGATGTTCTCTAAACACTAAATCGCATACTGTAAGAACTGTTTTACCGTGAACAAAGGGGGGAAGGCAATAATTAAAAAAATGGCTAACATCCGCTTTTTTGCCAAAAAACCATTTGTAAGGTATAGGAACAAACCAGCGCGTCATTCTGTAAAGCCCGCTTGAAAACAGACGGGAATAATTAACCGAGCAGTTATTTTTTAAATAAGGTTTTAAAAGCGCCAATTTTTCTTTTAGCTTTTTTAAAGCAAAAAATTCAAAAATATATTCATTTTCCTTATACTTTTCAGTTAGCGTATTTATGGTAAATGATTCGTTGTATGCAATACCTGTCTTTCTATTTAATAGTGGTTGAACATCAAATGAAATCCTCATTTAATCCCCTTACTTTGCGTATTTTTCCTTATACAAATCTAAACCTATCCGTGTATGAACTTGATTATTTGAACGCACCCCTACCGTAGCTGCTTAATAAAACAGCTTCGTTGAATAGTTCACATAAACCTGGCCGCCGCCGAAACAGGCTGAACAAGCTTGTCTTGTATTATCTAAAAAACGTGTGATATTGTCAATACTACCCCGATATTATCACATTAAAATATTAGCAACGGTTCTTTACCATAATGGAACTATATATTATGGAAGAAGCAAAAGAATTACGGAAAATTCTCGCATTAAATATCAAAAGACAACGTGAAAATTTAGGCATTTCTCAAGAAAAACTGGCAGAACTTGCCGGAATTTCAGCAAATATGATGACAGATATAGAATGTTGCCGTACATGGGTAAGTGATAAAACATTGATAAAACTGGCTAATGCCTTAGAAATGGACGTTTTTCGGCTATTACTTCCTGTTGGTCTCTCTAAAGAGGAGATAATAAGCACCATCTATGTTGATATAGCTCAAGACATACTCAAAGTAAAAAAAGATGTAAATACCGATTTTGAAAAAATATTAAAAAAATGGGGGTTATGTTAAAAAGGCCTTCTCTGTATATTTATAGCATCAACAGCGTCATTACCTTTGCATCGCCGATGATGTTGTCCATCAGCGCATACTCATTCGGCTGGTGCATTGACTTCTGGGTTTTTGCCCAAACTGCACAGTCGATGCCGATGTTGCGTAGGTACGCCGCTACAGTGCCCCCGCCGATTCCGATTAAACGCGGTTTTACAGAATACACTTCGGAAATTGCGGCTTCCAGTTTTTTTACAACAGGCGCAGTTTCCATTGTGGACGAAGATTCCATTCGCTGGTGAATGTCGTATTCAATTTTTACATTGTTCCTTGTTTCTATTTCTTTGATTATGTCGTTGATTTGGTCTAACACATGGTCAACTTTATAGTGGGGAAGAATTCGCATGTCCATGTAAAAAGTGTCTTCACCGGGGATTGTGTTTATGTTTGGAACATTCGCCTCTTTTTTTGTCGGCTGAAAAGTGGAATAGTCGGGTTCAAATAAAGGGTTTCGTTCGTGGAATGTTTCTGAAAGTTCATGATGAAGAACGAGGGCAAGCTCAGATCCTGCAAGGAATGCATTAACGCCTGTGTCCGGTCTTGCGCCGTGGGTTTGTTTTCCAAAAACGGTAAAACGCATCCATAAAACATTTTTTTCGGCTATTTCGATACACTCGCCTTTTTCATCGCCTCCGTCGGGAACGAGAACCATGTCGTCTATAGAAAATAATTCGCAGTGTTTTTTTACAAACCAATCGACGCCATACACAGAGCCGACTTCTTCATCCGCTGCAAAGAAGAGTTTTACCGTGCGCGAAGGTTTTAGCCCCTGCTTTATAAATGAAAGCACCGCGAGGATCGAAGAAACAATCCCCTGTTGATCGTCTTCAACGCCGCGTCCGACGAGACGCAGACCGGAAGGATCATCAACTCGTTTTACAGTCCATGGATCGCTTTCCCAAAGTTTTTCATCTCCCGGGGGGACAACGTCCATGTGGCTTATTATCCAGAGCCGCTCGTCATCTTCATTTCCGCTTCCGGGAATTGTGGCGATTAAATTTGGGCGTACTCCGCCTTTTGCCCTCTCGTCAGGCGCATCGTATCTTTCAAGTTGATCTATTCCGTGCGAACGAAGCCATTCCTCAAGGAACATGCATTTGTCGAGTTCGCCTTCGCCGCCGGATTCCGGTGAAATTGCGGGGCGTTTTGTAAGCTCTGTTTCAAGCTCTATTGCCATTTCTATAGAATTGTCAAGCCATGAAAATAATTTTTCTTTCATTTTGAATATACCTTCCAATTTGTTTTTATTAAAGTTTCTATATCTGAGTGCTTTGCTTTCCAGCCAAGCATATCGAACGCAAGCGCAGATGATGCCGTAAGTTTAGCAGGATCCCCTGCGCGGCGACCTGCGATTTTTGCAGGGACAGGCTTTCCAGTAATTTTCCTCGCAGCTTCGATAATCTCCGTTACGGAAAAACCCTGCTCGCTTCCAAGATTAACAGTTATGCTTTTATCATTTTTGATAATGTAATCAAGAGCCGCCGCATGCCCGGATGCCAAATCGCTTACATGAATATAATCGCGGATGCAGGTGCCGTCGGGTGTTTCATAGTCATTTCCGAAAATCTGCATTTCCGCTCTTACGCCGCAGGCTGTTTCCATTACTATCGGTATAAGATTTGCGGGGTTCATTTCCAGCCCCCTGATTCGACCTTTTACATCATAACCTGCCGCATTAAAATAACGCAAAGCGGCATACCGGATATTTTTTAGTTTATCGTACCAGCCCAAGAATTTTTCAATTTCCAGCTTTGTAAAGCCATAATAGTTTTCCGGTTCTGTCGGGTGTTTTTCGTCAATTGGAAGATATTTGGGCTCGCCGTAAACAGCGGCGCTTGATGAAAAAACAATATTTTTAATACCCGCTTCACATGCTGCGTTTATTATGTTGAGCGTCCCTGTAATATTATTCTGCGAATATTTCTGCGGAACCAGCATCGACTCGCCTGCGGCTTTGGAAGCGGCAAGGTGGACAAGGGCGTCAAAGTTCCCGCCCTTAATTGCATTTAGAAGCCTTTGGTAATCAAGTATATCGCCATGGACAAATTCAGCGTCAGAAAAAAGATTCTCCCGCAAGCCGCTGGAAAGATTGTCGTACACAGTACAACAGTGCTTTAAGTCAAGGAATTCCCTTGTAACATGGCTTCCAATATACCCGGCTCCGCCGATGATTAATATATTCATAGTTGTATTATATCATAAGAGTTTGCTATAATCCATCATGGACCCGATTATACTTGCCTCCGGATCGCCGCGCCGGCAGGAGTACTTTAAAATGATGGGACTACCCTTCTCCATCCTCCCCGCTGTAATTAATGAGAGCCTTCCGTGGATTACAGACCCCGTACGGCTTACAGCCGAACTTGCAATAAAAAAGGTAGAAAAAGTTATTGATATAATGAAAGACCGCCCGCCAAAGTGGATTGTAGGCGCAGATACAGTTATCGCGCTGGATGCAAAAACGATCGATTCGATTTCCGATAAAATTTTTGGCAAGGCAAATACGCGCGAAGAAGCTGCGGCAATGTTAAGAGAGCTGTCCGGCCGCCAGCATAAAGTTGTTACCTCAATGGCTTTGTATTCGGGAAATACAAAAAAAATTGACAGTAAAAGCGTTACCTGCCTTGTAACATTTGCACCTTTAAAAGACGCGGAAATTAACTGGTACCTTGATACCGATGAATGGCAGGGAGTTGCAGGCGCTTACAGGATTCAGGGGCTTGCAAGCTGTCTTATTACGCAGATAAAAGGTTCTACAAGCACCGTTGCAGGCTTGCCGTTAAGAGAATTTTATGTTATGTTAAAAAGCAACGGCTACCCGTACGGAGCTTAGGTTCATGGAACCTAGGTTCCTGGAACTTATGTTCCTAAGGAAAATCTTTGCTTTGCCTGTCAGGATCGGCAAAGATTACCCGGTAGCTGAATTTCCGTCTGACCACTTAATTGCTTTTTTACGGGTTATCAAAGATGAGCTAAACCTGTAAAACAATTAAGTGGTCAGATGAGATATAGTGAAGGTTGATGAAAACGACTGGTTTTCATCGAGTTAGGAGGAAACTTTGGCTGTAGTAACAATGAAGAATCTCCTGGAATCAGGAGTACATTTCGGCCATCAGGTGAAACGCTGGGATCCCAGAATGAAGAAATATATCTTCGCAGAAAGGAACGGCATTCACATAATCGATCTGCAAAAGACGATTCAATCCATAAAAGACGCCTACGACGCGGTGCGCAAAACCGTAGCCGGAGGAAAAACTGTTCTTTTTATCGGAACAAAAAAACAAGCACAGCAGGCTGTACAAAAAGAAGCCGAAAGATGCGGAATGTACTATGTAAACAACCGCTGGCTCGGCGGAATGTTAACAAACTTTGTTACAATTAAAAAATCGCTTCTGCGCCTTAAAAAGCTTGAAAAAATGGAAGTTGACGGCACCTTTGAAAATCTTACCAAAAAAGAAATTGCTTCGCTTGGAAAAGAACGCATCAAACTACAGAAAAATCTTGGCGGCATCAAAGAAATGAAGGAACTGCCGGGAATTCTGTTCATCATCGACACCCGTAAAGAACAAATCGCCGTTGCGGAAGCGCAGAGGCAGGGCATCCCCATTGTCGCTGTTGTCGACACCAACTGCAATCCCGAAGGCATTGATTATCCAATTCCGGGCAATGACGATGCAATCAGGGCGATTACCCTCTTTACTCAGGTTATCGCAAACGCCGTTATCGAAGCGGATAACGAGGTGGGGCTTAAGATCATCGAAACCTTAACAGACGATGACGAAGATTTTGAAGGTGTAATGAGCGACGCTTCCAAGAAAGAAGAAGACAGGGAAATTGATATCGAAAAATACACTTCCGAAGAAGCTATCAGAGCCTCTCAAAAAGATGAAATTGTCGAGGATGACGACGAAGAAGAAAGTCAGATTCATGTTGATGTAGATAAAGTTTTTAATGACGAATAATGATAAAAATAGTTCAAGGAGAAAAAAATGGCTGAAATAAGCGCTGCCGATGTAAAAAAATTACGCGATAAAACCGGAGTGGGGCCGATGGAGTGCAAGAACGCACTTATTGCCGCTAACGGAGATTTTGCCCAGGCTGAAAAAGCACTAAAAGAAAAAGGACTTGCCGCCCTCGAAAAAAGAGCCGACCGTGCAACCAATCAGGGAAAAGTTTTTATAAAATTAAAGGAAGACGGTTCGTCTGCAGTTCTTGTCGAACTTAATGCCGAGACCGACTTTGTTGCAAGAAACCCCGAATTTATAGCCCTTGGCGGCACAATTGCGGACAAAGCTCTTGTAGAAAATTTGTCAGGCCCTACGGAAGAACTTAACGCCCTTGTAAAAGATCTTGCAACCAAGATTCGTGAAAACATGGGGCTTAAAAGACTCTGCCTTGTTAACGCTTCTTCCAATGAATACATCACGCAGTATATTCACGGGGACGGAAATATCGGCGTTGTAGTAAAATGCGAATCCGATAAACCGGAAATTTTTAAGGACGAAGAAGTTAAAACTTTTATTTTTACACTTGCACTGCATATAGCTGCATTCAGCCCTGCTGCAATAGATCGAAGCAAGATCGATCAGGCGTGGCTGAAGGAACAGGAAGAGATCTTCCGCGTGCAAATGGAAAAGGACGAAAAACTTAAAGGCAAGCCGGAAAATGTACTTGAAGGAATTCTTAAGGGCAAGGTAAACAAATACCTTGGCGAAATCTGCTTTATGGAACAGGGTTATGTGAAAGATGAAAAATTAACTGTTGCAAAAGCCGTCGAAGAATGTGCAAAAAAAGCAGGCGCGGCTCTTTCTGTAAGTGAATACATTTATTATAAAGTCGGTGCGGAGTAATATATGCAGGATGTAATTTTGTCCAATGAAGAGCGGATGGAAAAATCGGTAACAAGCTTAAAAGAGGGGTTTGGAACTTTAAGAACAGGACGTGCATCTGCAGCATTGTTTGATAAAATTAGAGTTGATGCATACGGCGAAAAATCCCCGTTAAATCAGGTCGCAAATATCTCCATTCCCGAAGCAAGATTAATCGTCATTCAACCGTGGGACAAAGGCCTTATCCAGGAAATTGAAAAGGCAATCCGTTCTTCGGAACTGTCTTTAAACCCTTCGAACGACGGCAAGGTGATCCGTATATCAATTCCGCCGCTTACGGAGGAAAGACGCAAAGAACTTGTAAAAGTAGCAAAAGCAAAAGCCGAGGAAGCAAGGGTTTCTGTGCGCAATATCAGAAGGGACGGTAATGACGAACTAAAAAAACTTTTAAAAGATTCAAAGATCACAGAAGATGAAAAAGACAACGGCGAAACCGAGCTTCAAAAAATAACAGATAGTTATATAAGCCGGATTAATCAGGTTCTTGAAGAAAAAGAAAAAGAAATAATGGAAGTGTAATGGAGAAAATTATTCCTGTTCATGCCGGCATTATAATGGATGGAAACGGCCGCTGGGCTGTAAGGCGGGGTTTAATCCGTACCCAGGGGCATCTTGAAGGACTAAAAACTGCAAAAAAAATAGTCAAGGCGGCAAGGGATATTGGAATAAAATATTTAACCCTTTATGCATTTTCAACAGAGAACTGGAAACGGGCTTCTGAAGAAGTGAATTTTATTATGGGTCTTGTAAAACAATACCTGAAAGCTGAATTTGATTTTAGCAAGGCGAATAAAATCAGAACGCGTTTTGCCGGGGATATGGCAGGGTTGCCTCCAGACATTCAGAAAGAACTGAATGAATCCATCGAAGATACAAAAAACTTTGACGGAATGCAGGTAATCCTTGCCATAAATTACGGCGGAAGAAATGAAATTACACGCGCTGTCCGCAGATTTGCAGCGGCAAATTCTATAGAGGCCGCTGTAAATATATCCGAACAGGATATTTCCGCATATCTTGATAATCCCGATATTCCGGATCCCGATTTAATCATCCGCACTGCGGGAGAATTCAGAACAAGCAATTTCCTCCTTTGGCAGAGCGCCTATTCTGAAATTTTTATTTCAGATAAATTGTGGCCTGACTTTGAAAAAGAAGATTTAATAGAAGCTATTGAGGATTTTCAAAAAAGAGAAAGACGTTATGGAGCGGAAAAAGCCGTTTCTACAGGTTGAGGGTAATAAGGAGATTGTAAAGGAAACAAAAATGAAAAAATTGATTGAAAGATTAATAATTTTTTTTATAGGGGTTCCGGTTATTGTTATAATTGTCCTTTACCTTTCCTTCTATAACAATCTTATCTTAAACCTTGTAGCCATTTTCTTTTCGGGAATTGGCGCCGTCGAATTTTCCTCCATGCTGAAAAAAAAGAATATTCACATTTCAAAAGTTGAAAGTTTTGCTTTGGGTGCGCTTGCTCCGGCTGCAATCATGTTAAATGTCAGCTTTAATCTGCCTGATTGGGTAGTTCAGGTTGTTATAATGACAGGTATCGCATGGGCATTATTATCCAGAATATTTTCCAAGTCAAAAGAAAATGAAAATTATCTGTACATGGCGGCCGGCAGCTTTTCCCTGTTAATCTATCCCGGCTTTTTTATGTACTGGTTAATAAAGATGGGTACCTGGCAAAACCAATATGCTGTTTTATTGTTTTTAATTATAGCCTTTGGCAATGATTCAATTGCCTGGCTTGCAGGGACATTGTTTGGAAAACATAACCGCGGGATAATTCCGGTAAGTCCAAATAAAAGTATAGCAGGTTTTATCGGCGGATTATTCGGTTCTGTACTAATTGCCGCAGGCGCTGCACTAATTTTTCCTGAAGCAGTTTTTCCTTTTTTTAAGGAAAGCAACTCCTTATCTGCTCTTCTACTCCTTTCCGTCATAATCGGTTTTTTTACCGGAGTTGCCGCTATTCTTGGCGACCTTGCTGAATCTGCAATGAAAAGAAGCTGCGAGTTTAAAGATTCAGGAAGCCTTATGCTTGGCAGAGGCGGCGTTCTTGATTCAATAGATTCCATCACAGTCGCAGCGCCGGTATTCTTCTTTCTTTACAACCATTTTTTCTTTTAATATGAAAAAAAGAATAGCCGTACTCGGAGCAACCGGCTCCATTGGAATAAACGCTCTTGATGTAATATCGCGCGATAAAGAAAATTTTGAAATTGTCCTTTTAAGCGCTCATAACAAAGGCCGGCAGCTTTTAAATTTAAAAACAGAATGGCAAAATGCAGTATGCGTACTCACAGGTGAAGAAAACGGAAAAGAAAAACTTCTGGAAGAAATTAAAAACACAGCCCCGGATATAACAGTAAATGGAATAACAGGAGCGGCAGGACTCCAGCCGTCTCTTGCGGCAATAGAAGCCGGTTCAAACCTTGCACTTGCAAATAAAGAATCAATCGTTATGGCGGGAGAACTTTTACTGTGTAAAGCAGATGAAAAAAAAATAAATATAATCCCTGTTGACTCAGAACATTCAGCGATTTTCCATTTAATGAAACTTGATCATGAAGTAAGTGAAATAATCCTGACCGCATCCGGAGGTCCATTTAAAAATTATTCGTGGAAGGAAATGGAGAATGTTACTGTAGAAGAAGCGCTTTCTCATCCTACATGGAAGATGGGGCAAAAAATCACGATAGATTCCGCTTCAATGGCAAACAAGGGGCTTGAGATAATAGAAGCATGTTTTCTTTTTAAAATACATCCGCAAAATATTAAGGTTGTAATTCATCCGCAAAGCATAGTCCATTCCATGATAAAACTTAAAAGCGGTACAATATACGCCCAGCTTTCAAAGCCTGATATGCGCCGCCCTATTCATGATGCACTATACTGGCCTAAAACCAAGCCGTCAGAGTTTGAACAATTAAACTTCGACTCACTTACACTGGAATTTTATAAAAGCGATCCGCAGAAATTTCCCATGCTTAATCTTGCATGGGAAGCTCTAAAATTAAAACAGATTTATCCCTGTGCCTATAATGCAGCAAATGAAGAAGCTGTCTCTGCTTTTTTACAGAAAAGGATAAAATTTACGGATATCCCAAAAATTACCGCTTGCGTATTGGAAAACGACTGGACATGTACTTCAATGGAACTGGACGCGATTTTAACAGCCGATAAAAAAGCGCGCAATAAGGCTATTAGATTAATTGATAAATTATAGTAATATAAAAAGGGTGGGTTTATGCTGTTAATAAATATTTTACTTGGCCTTATCGGACTTGGCGTTGTAGTCTTCATTCACGAACTTGGGCATTTTTTAGCCGCACGTCTTGTAAAAATAGAAGTGGATGCATTTTCCATAGGATGGGGGAAGCCTATCCTGAAAAAGAAAATTAAAAATGTTGAATACCGTCTTGGCATGTTTCCTGCAGGCGGTTACTGTAAAATGAAGGGAGATTCTGATTATAACGCTGTCTGGGAAAACAGACAGAAAGGCATTGACCCTGAACCGGGTTCATATCACGCGGCAAGCCCTCTTGCACGCGGCATAGTGTGTTTTGCAGGTCCTTTATTTAATTTTATATTTGCAATTATTTTACTTTCCATTCTTTGGGGTTTTGGTTTTGAAATTAACACACTTGAAAACAAAATAGTATTGGCGTCAGAATTGATGCCCGGACAGATATATCCTGCAGATGATGCCGGGCTTCAAACAGGCGATCGAATTATCAGTATAAACAGCCGTGAAATTTCTTATTACCATGAAATACAGGAAACCACCTCTTTAAATCCAAATACACCTTTGGAACTGACAATTGACCGCAATGGGCAAATCCTTACAACTGTTGTTACGCCTTATCTTGAAAAGTCCAGCGGAGCCGGAAGAATCGGTATTTCGTTTTGGGCATATCCTGTAATTGGGAGCGTCGTTCCCGGAAGCGCAGCAGAAAGAGCCGGACTTGCGCAGGGCGATCTTATTACAATGGTTAACGGAACTCCTATTCAAAATAGTGTTGATTTTTTATTAATAAGGGAACAAAGACATCCTGAATTTATTGTCGAATATGAAAGAGAAGGAAGACGCGGCGAAGCGTCATTTACGCCGGCAGATGTTGAAGGAGAACTCGGGTTTTCATGGGCTGTTATTAATTACCATACTCCGCGCCTTTCTGTTCCTGCTGCAATTGCAAAAGGGATAGAAGAAAGCTATAGAACTTTTGCCGTAAGCATTAAAAGTTTGCGTCTTTTATTTATGGGAATTGATCTTACACAGGCAGTGTCAGGGCCTGTTCGCATAACATATATGATTGGAGACATAGCGACACAGGGCTTTGGGCAGGGAGTTGGAACCGGGCTCCGTTCTACAATGGAATTCCTGGCGTTAATTTCCATTGCTCTTTGTGTAATGAATCTTCTGCCCCTTCCGATTATAGATGGCGGCATGATAATACTTTTTATTATTGAAGGAATACGCAAAAAACCTCTTCATCCAAAAGCAATTGCCGTATTTCAGGGCGTTGGTATAGCGATAATTTGCGGGCTGTTACTGCTTGCTATTTTTGGCGATATTATGTTTTTTATCCGCAATTGAATAAATGGAGGAAAAGCAAATGAAAAAAAATATTAAATGTTTGTGCGGAAGTAATTTATCAATTGAATATAAAGAAGAAATAGATTTGGATGCAGAGCCCTCAATCGTAGATAGTATTTTGAACGGCACATTTATGAGTTACGATTGTAACTTCTGCAAAAAAAAACATAAACCGGAATTTAAAATAATCCTTATTTGGAAATCGAAAAATATAAAAATAGAAGTGTTCCCCGAACTTGATCGAAGCGAGTTCTACTCTGCTAAAAAAGAAAAATCTTCAAAAGAAACTGTTTCTTTCGAAACCGTTTCTTCTGAAACCGTTTCCCTTGAAACCGTTATCGGGTTTCCCGAGATGACAGACCGAATCGCTGTAATAAAAGACTCACTTGAACCTGTAGTAATTGAAACACTAAAATCATATATTCTGGCAAGGGCCGAGGAAAATTATCCTGACAATGAAATAAACGTATGGTATCATAATAAAGGACCTGCAGGCATAGAATTCCATTTGGATGGAATCAGAACCGGCGAAGTTGCCGTTATGAGAGTTCCGCAGGAAGCTTATGATAAAACCATGAATGACTATAAGAAAAACCCAAAGAGCGGGATATTTCCTTCCCTAAGAGTGCGATCGTATCTGTCGATACACAATATTCTACGGCCTGCCGCTCTGAAATGACAAAAATCAATCGTGAGACGGATTCCTTTTCACTTTTCTGATTGCCACGTTCACTGCATCTTTTATACTTTTTGCATAATCTTCTTCTGACATTGCCTGGGAAGCATAAAGCGATCCGAGTAATGAAAAACGGTACAAAGGTCTTATTGAATTAAGCGAAATAGCGGCAATATCTACAACACATTCATTACAAAGACACATACCTTCGTGCCCTGATTTAACTTGTCGTTCTATCTCCTGAATAACCAATGTCTCTGCTTCATTTTTTAGTAAATCAAAATCATATTTTTCTAAAAAAGCCATAACACCCCTCCCTCTGATATTATACTATTTAAAGTAAAAATGTACAAGTTAATTTTCCTGCATATTTTCCTTTGATAATGGTTTAAATCTTGCATATTTTGACAATAATTCCAGTTTAACCACTCCGATTGGACCATTTCTCTGTTTAGCTACAATAAGATCAGTCGGTCTTATATCTGACAGAGGATCATGCTCGCTCGGTTTTTCATTTGGATTTTCATTTTTTTTCTTTTTTTTCTGTTCAGGATGAAGCAGCAAAATTAAATCGGCGTCCTGTTCAATAGCGCCGGAATCCCTTAAGTTTGCCAGAGTCGGCGCTTCATTATGCGCATCCCGGTTTAACTGACACAAAACCACTACGGGAATATTTAATTCACGGGCGAGGCTTTTAATTGACCTTGAGATTTCAGAAACCTGTTCATAACGCTGAATGGAATTATTTTCATGCCCAATAAGCCCAAGATAATCTATAAAGATTATTTTTACATCATGCTGCGCTACAAGCTTTCTTGCCTGAGCGCGAAGGTCTAAAAGCCTCATATTCGGCGTATCAATAATATAGAAAGGCGCCTCATATATAAAACCAACAGCATCTATTATCTTTTTATAATCACCGGAACTGAAATAGCCGCTTCTAAGATTAAGTGAATTAACTTTTGATTCGCTGCTTATAAGGCGCTGGCCGAGGGCAACATAGGACATTTCCAGCGAAAAAAATGCTGTGGGAATTTTCTGATAAAAAGCGATGTTTGACGCCATATTTAACGCAAGCGCAGTTTTTCCGACAGACGGCCTTGCTCCTAAAATGATATATTCACCGCGCTGGAACCCTGATGTCATTACATCGAGTTTATCGAATCCTGTTGGAATTCCTGTTATAGGATTTTTATATTTCATTGCCTGATCTATAATGTCGATTGTGGCTTTTAAAACTTCCTGTATTTTTATTGCAGAAAATACCTGGCGTTCATCGGTAAGTTCAAAAATGACCTGCTGCACTTCTTCAAGCACTTCTCTTGAATCTTTGGATTCATCGTACGCACTTACTCCAATTTTGGACGCTACTTTTAATAAAGCCCTTTTAAGCGAATAATTTTTAACCATCTGTGCGTAATAATCAATATTAGCGCTGGAAGGAATTACTGTTGTCAGGCTTGAAACATACGAAGCGCCGCCTGCTTCGTCAAGTTTTCCATGGGACTTTAATTCCTGAACGACGGTTTGAATATCCGCTCTTAGCCCTTTTGCGTCAAGAGACATTACAGCCTCATAGATACGCATATTTGCACGCGAATAAAAATCACTTGGGCGCAGATGCAGTTGAATCGCGGCTGTAACAGCTTCACTATCCATCAACAAGCTTCCAAGCGTAGCTTGTTCAAGCTCGTCATTGTGAGGCGGTGTTTTATCCCTAAGTTCCTGCGCCATGGTTAACCTTTCGGTAATTTTAAGGATTCTGTTTATAATGTGTAAACATTATAAACAGAATCTAATTATTCGGCTTGTTCAGATGCAACTGTTTCAGCGGCGGCAGTTTCCGATACAGGAGGTGCAGTCTCAGGTTCTTTTACTTCCTGTCTTGGTTCATCCCTTCTTCCGCGGCGGGGAGCAGGTTTTGAAGACTGCGTTTCTGTTTTTATTTCCTGCGCAATAATTACAACAGAAATTTCTGCCGATTGATTTTCATAGAGTTTGACAGCCGCTTTGTATTTTCCTACATTTTTAAAGCCGTTTCCTGCAAGCTCAATGCGTTTACGTTCGATTTGGAATCCATTTTTGGAAAGTTCATCGGCAATTGTCTGATTTGTTACTGCGCCGTAGAGCCTTCCATTTGCTCCGGCAGGCATTGTAATTGATATTTCAAGAGAATCCAGTTTTTCTTTTAAGCCTCTTGCATCAAGGCGTTTCTGCTCTTTTCTGGATTCAATTTCCGCCCTGCGGCCTTCAATTAGTTTGATCACTCTTGGCGTATAAGGTAATGCAATTCCCCTTGGGAAAAGATAATTACGCGCATAGCCTCTAGCTACTTCCTTTACATCTCCCTCTTCGCCAAGATTTGGGTGATCTTTGTTTAAAATAACTTTCATACCGAACTCCCCGTTCAAAATTTGAACTCATAATACCCTGAAAAGTCCCGCAGGGTACCTTAAATTTAATTTCAGCCTTTAACAGACTGTTTTGGACATACAAGTAACACTTGTAATTATTGCTCCGGAGTAGAAGCCCGTCCGTTAAGGCCGCCCAATCTTACAGGCAGCCAAATTTCTACAATGCCCAAAATGAGTAAAGCCAGAATAACAATTACACCTAATGGACTGAAAATTGCCAGAATAACTAAAACATTAGTAATTATCCTGAACCTTTGGGTGCGTTTTGCAAGGAAATCCCTGGCAATACCAATACCCTGAACCAAGAAAATTATACAGCAGATTGTAAAGATATTCCATGCTATAATTTCCGGAATTCGGAAATTAAATATGTTGGAGATAATTATTGTTGCAAGAGAACCGGTTAGAAACCAAATCGTATTCGCAGGTGCAAAAAATACGGAAAGCCCCCTGTCCTTTCGCTGTTTTTTTATAATCCAAACTGCAGTTACAGCAATTTGGCGGTTTATATAAAACATCATTAATAATGAAATAATAGATCCTCCGCGTAAAAGAATATTTTTAGTGGTTTCCACAACAAACTCAGGCGACATTAGTTGTTGAACAGCCGTGCCTGCTGCATCTTCTGCATAAAAAATTGGAAAAAATTCTTCGGCAAAGATGTCAAATACATTATATAAAATGGAACCCGGCATAAAAAGATAAATTAAGAAAGCAATGGAACAAACGATTGCTGCAATTAAAAACCGGTAAGCTGTTCTTAATTTTTTACCGCCGGTAACCCATAAAAACATAAAGAATAATAAAGTAAAATAGAAAATTTCCATCCACAAATTGGCCGAATAAGCGCCCTGTATAATGCTTGTAAAAAAAAGGAAGACTATAGTGGTTAATGCCGAAGTGATAAATGTTAACCTTAAGCGATCTGTTACCAAGACTGCATAACCCAGAGGCGCAAGATAAAACAATGAAAATAAACCTATTCTTAAAAAGAACATACACAGGACAGAACAAACTGCAATTACAATCAGAGATTTCCCATTTTCAACACTACCGGCTTCATCCAGCGGGGCGCTGTGAATCCTAGATTCGTGAATCTTCGATTCTTGAATCTTCGATTCTTGAATCTTCGATTCTTGAATCTCTGATTCATGAACCAAAGGTTCATTAACCTTTGGTTCGTTTCCTTCCTGAAGCATACCCTGCGCTTACTCTGCTACATACGGCAGCAGCGCGATGCTTCTTGCCTGTTTTATTGCAAGAGCCAAAGCGCGCTGATGTTTGGCGCATGTTCCTGTAATTCTGCGGGGAAGGATTTTTCCCCTGTCGGTAATAAAACGCCTTAGTGTATCTGCTTCTTTGTAGTTGATCTTCAGTTTCTGCGCACAGAATTTACAAACTTTCTTTTTAAAGAAAACCTTTCCGCCTTTTCCGCCGCGGCCTCTGTCATCGCCGTCCCGCTCATCTATGTGTACATCAGTGCGGTCACGATCTCTTGAGTGATGCTCATTATCATAATATTTTTCATCAGACATTATTGACTCCTTTATTCTTTATTAAAATGGTATATCATCGGTAAAACCATCATCTTTGGGTGGATTAAATGACGGTGCATCAGACGCGGTTTCGTTGTTTTGAGAACGCTGGAAGTTTTTCCCGTCTCCCGAAGATGAACCTCCCAAAAGTTGAAGATAATTTGCAACTATTTCAACCTTGGATCTATTCTGCCCGTCCTGCTGCCAGCGATCCTGGCGAAGTTCCCCTGAAACTCCTACCATCTTGCCTTTCACAAGGTATTGATGGAGCGATTCTCCCTGCCTTCCCCATACGACAATATCAAAGAAATTTGCTTCATCTTCCCATTGATCGCCGTTTTTTTTACGGCGGTTTACTGCTATTGAAAACTTACAAACTGCCTGTCCGCCGGAAGTGATTTTCAGTTCTGCTTCTCTTGTAAGCCTTCCAATTAAAACAACATGATTTAAATCTGCCATAGTTGTCTCCTATTCCTCTATTCGAACAAAAAGAAATTTTAAAAGATTGGCATTTAACTTAAAAATACGGTCAAGAACTGCAATTTTGTCCGGAATTGACTTGATAACAAAAAGCACGTATTTTCCGCGTTTTCTTTTTTTGATTTCATAGGCAAGATCGCGATCCCCGAGTTCATCGGTTTTTTCAATCTCGACTCCGTTGGAAGCAAGATCGGCAAGCAATTGCTCCCGTCCGGCTTTGTTTTGGTCTTCTTCCAGAGGGAAGATTACCGTAAGATCATATCGGCGCATAGTTCCTCCTTATGGCCTTGTGCCTGACCGCTAACCTTGTCCAGCGATCAGGAAAGAGGTTTGATAATATTATAATAGTAGAAAAGAAAAATAAAGGCAAGTGCTTGCACCGCAGTGCGAAACTGTTATTTCAACTGCCGGTGTTCTGCCAATCGCCTACAAAAAGTATTTCCGGTTCAAGTACAAAACCTGTCGCCGACTTTACCCTTGCCGCCATTTCATCCATCAGGGAACGTATATCCGATGCTCTTGCGCCGCCTGTATTTATTATTATATTGCCGTGAAACGGAGCAATCTGGGCATTTCCCCGCTTTAAACCTTTCATGCCTAATTCGTCGATAAGAGCGCCTGTCGGCTTACCAAACAAACGGTTGTTTTTAAAAGCCGAACCGGCGCTTGGAAAAAGATAATGCCCTTTATTAACCCTGTCCTGCCTGTTTTTATCAATTTCGGTTTTTATATTTTCTGTATTTCCTTTTTTTAAATTGAAAGCGGCATTTAATATAAGAGCTTCCATTTTTTGAAAAGGGCTGATTTTATATCCAAATCCTGATTCTTTAAGGGAACGGTCAATTGTTATCCGTTTTATTTCGCCGGTACAGTCAATAATTTCCACCCAGGTTAATACATCCGCAATTTCGCGGTCGTAACAGCGGACATTCATCCAAACAGCTCCGCCGATTGTCCCCGGCATTCCTGCAAGGAATTCAAGTCCTGTTAAACCGGCGGATGCTGCAATTTCTACAGCTTCGTCAATACCAGTTCCGCTTTTTAATACAAGCTCGTGTTCATTCTGCTGCAAAGAAGAAGTATTTTCACCACTCCACTTCCTTATATCCAAAACAATGCCGCGAATTCCATTATCAGAAACAACGATATTCGCTCCGCCGCCAAGAATAAAAACCGGAATATTTTTATTTTTAGCAGTCCTAATTAATTCAGAGCAAAAAGCTGCAAATCCTTCTCCCCGGGGGCAAACCCGGCAGTCAGCAGGACCGCCAACCTTAAAAGTAGTATGCTCTATCATTGATTCAGAATAACGAACATCAACATCACAAGGACAATTCTGTAAGCACAGTTCTATAACTTCACGCAGTCTATCTACAATCAAATCTTAATCCTTTTTTCCCTTAATACATAAGTATAATACTTATGTATAGTACTTATGCATCAGGAATTTCTATTCCAAGCCGCTCGGCAGTACGGGCTGCTCTGCCGGAGATACTTTGATTTCTGTCTCTTGCAAGAATAATGATCTCTGCATCAAGTTCTGTAAGACTATTGTTAGCCGCCATGTCAAGGCCGTATAATTTTTCGATGACTGAGCCTGTCTGCATAAAACGTCTTGCCAGATCCCGTATTTCAGTCTTGTCGCCGCTTACTACAGCTTCGCCTGTAATTCTTAAAAAGCCATTTAAAAGGCCTGTATAGTTTCTGATTCTTGCTTCTTCAAGTTCGGAAATTACCTGCCCAAGATAATCATCAGCATTGTGCTTCATTAACATTTCAGCGGCCAACAGACGCACACGATCTGAGTTTCTTTTTTCTGTAAATAAATTTTCAAGAACCGTAACAGCTTCACTGTTTGCAATTGCTCCAAGCGCGCGGATTGCTTCGTCTTTAACGTTTGCAACCTCATCCCGCTCCGCGCGGAATTGCAAAAAAGGAACTGCCGATTCCAGCCTGCGATCGTGCGCAGCCTGGGCTGCGGCAATTCGGGTGCGGTAATAGGAATCCCTGAAACCCTCCAAAATCGCACTGTCCACTGCCTCGCCCGAAAACGGACCTAAAGCAGCGACAGCGGCTGCGCGCACATTTGGATCGTTTGTGTTAACACATTCCAGAATTACATCAAGACCTCCCGGGTCGCCGATGCCTGCAAGCGCTTCCAATGCAGCTACGCGAAGAGCGATACGTTCATCGGTGTTAGACGCAATATCTGCGAGAAAGGAAACTCCATTAACGGATTTTGCCGCGCCAATTGAGATGATTATATCCCTTTGGTTATCCTGCCCCGGATTACGATTTTCATAAAAGTCGATAAGAAAATCCGCAGCTTCATCGGCCAGTACACCGGCCTGTGAAGCTGCGCGGCCGAGTGCGCGGAAACCTGTGTTTAAAAAGCGCCTTTCTTCGGTATCTAAAATTTCTATAATAATTGGTACTGCGTCTGCCGATTTTATTTTTCCAAGATAATCCATTGCAGAATGAACAGTTTCATTGCTCTCCGCATCCCGTTCGACAATTGCCCTTATGGCACGTTCTTCAAGACCGATTTTTTCACGATCCGCAAAAAAGCCAAAAACACCTGTCAGGATTCTTTGATTTCTTGTTGTTTCTACCAGGACTATAAGTTCGTCATCAAGGTAATCTGCATTTTCAGATCTTAATGTTTGAATGAGAGCCGCAATTTCTGTTTCGGTGCCATATAAGATTGTATCTCTTCGCGAAGCTTCGGTATTTTGCGCATAAATAGAAATTGTAAAAAACAATAACAACAAAAGAACTAAAAAAAATCTTTTCATTTTATTCATCCCTGTAGGCGGATAAAAAATCCCGTTTAAACTCTGTGAATCTGCCTTCTTCAATAGCTTTACGGCTTCTGGCAACTAAATCACTTATAAAATATAAGTTATGAAAACTTGCAAGCATTGAACAGAGAATTTCACGGGTTTTAAAAAGATGACGCAGATATGCGCGTGAATATTCCCTGCATACTTTACAACTACACTCTTTATCTATCGGCGAAAAATCCAGCCTGTTTTCGGCCTTTTTTATGGATAAGGGGCCATTTTGAGTGTAAACACGGCCGTTCCGCCCTTCTCTTGTCAGTAAAACACAATCAAACATGTCAATTCCCTGTTCTATTGCATTTAATATGTACTGCGGCGTTCCAATTCCCATTACATAGCGAGGTTTATCTTCCGGCAGAAGGGCTGCTGTCGCCGCCAATGTTTCGTAGAAAAGATCTGCCGGCTCACCCACCGAAAGGCCGCCTATTGCTATGCCGGGAGTATCGGAAGCGGCGCATACATCGGCGCTGATTTTACGAAGATCGGGAAAGAAATTGCCCTGCACTATACTAAAAAGGCTTCCCTTGTATCCATTTTCTACGGACTGTTTCCATTTCGTTAATGCCCTCCCAAGCCATTGGTTTGTTATGTCCAGGGCATTTTCCGATTCCCTGCGGGATGCTCCAAAGGGCGAACAGTAATCAAGCTGCATCTGGATATCGCTGCCAAGCGTTACCTGAATATCAACGGCTTTTTCAGGTGTTAAAAAATGTTTTGAACCGTCAATGTGCGATTGAAACTGCGCACCTTCTGTGGTTATTTTTCGTAAAGCCGAAAGTGAAAAAACCTGAAAGCCTCCTGAGTCTGTTAAAATATTTCTGTCCCAGTTGATAAATTTATGAAGACCCCCAGCTTTTTCAATAACATCTTCTCCCGGGCGAAGATACAAATGATATGTGTTGGAAAGGATTAAGTTAAAACCTATTTGTTTAAGGTCATCTGTTGTAATTGCCTTTACGGTTCCGTTGGTTCCCACTGGCATAAATACAGGGGTTGGAACATCGCCATGTTCAAGATGTAATATTCCGGTCCTTGCAAGGCTGGATTTATCCTTTGCTTTAATAGTAAAACGCATTTATGTTTTTGCACTCCTTAAAAGAAACAATCCAATAACTATAAATAAAAATACAGGAAACCAGGCGCCTATAAAAGGATGAAAATAATTAAGTCCTGCCATCGTCATGCATAACATTTCTGTAATATAGTAAACCACCGCAACTGAAAGACTTGTAAAAAGACTCATTAATAAAATATTTTTTCTGTATCTTCCGCTCATGGAAACGGAAAGAACCATTACTATCAGAGAGGTGGCTGCAAATGAATAACGTTGATAGTAGTTTGCCTGCTCGTCAAAATAAGGAAGCCCGGCAGCCCGCAGATCATCTACAAGAAGTCCCGCATCTTTTACAGAAAGTTCTTCCACATTTACTGCATTTCTTCTGAATGCATCCGGCGGCTCATCATAGGAATTATTTATTCCAAGTTGAGTTATCCGCAAAATACCCTCGTTATCGTATTGATAAATAACCGCGTTCCTGAATTCCCAGTGTGTTTCATTCCAGACTGCAGAAGGAGAACGAATCTGTGAAACAAAAATTCCCTGGTCATCGGTTTCTACTATACTAATACCGTTTAAAATTTGGTTTTCAAAATCAAAATAATCGACATAGTATACAAGCTGCCCATTTCTTGCTCTAATGACAATATCCGAGTTTCTTTCTATAACATGCTGCCGTAAAGCTATTCTTGAAAGATCATTTTTTACTTTTAATGTAGGTATCACAACTATATCATCAAGAAAAAAAGTTATAACTGAAGCCGCAAGTCCAACAACAATAAGCGATATACACAGCCGCCATAATGGAATTCCTGCACAAAATATTGTTGTTAACTCATTTTTTTCGTAAAGATCGCCGAGTGTATATGCTGCAGCAAAAAGAAGAGAAATCGGCATTGCATAGGAAATGCATTTTGGGATGAAGTAAAAACTTATCTGAAGAATAACTAAAACAGGAACATCATTGTTAATATAACGGACTAAATTTGAAAACATATCTATCAATAAAAGGATAAATACAAACATGGAAATTGCTACAAGAAAAACCGGCAGAAACTGCTTTAATAAATATCTGTCAAGGGTCATCTTCTAATCCTGATCAATGCTAAAATAACTCCTACAGTCAATGGTAAAATATTTGGAATCCACATTGACCAAAACGGCGGCGTTCCTGCGCGCAGCCCCAATGTCTGCCCGATAAAAAGCATTGACCAATAAAGGACTGCGATAATATTCCCAAAAATAAAACCCACTGTTTGTCCGCTTTTTTTTGCGAGAAATCCAAGAGAAACTGCAAGAAAAACAAAGCAAAATGCGCCAAAGGGCACTGAAAATTTCCTGTGCATTTCGATTAAATAGATGGCAAGCGATCTGTCATTTTCAATCGCATTAATTGCTGTAATTTCACGTATTACATTAGAAATATTGGCGGCTCTTCTATTCCAGTTTTCTGATTGCGGTCCTTCAAGTAAAATTGTTTCCAGAGAAGCAGCCTGATTTGCAAGCCTTATTCTCCTTTCATTTGATCTGCTTATGATATCCGCTCTTTTTAATAAGATTTCAGAATATACGTCTCTTGAACTCATTTCTCTTGGACTTATGCTCATAACAGTTTGAATAATATCCTCATTGGAAACCCAGTACTGCAGGAAGTCTGAACGGGCATAGTCATAATCATCCCTTACGGTTTCCTTTGATGTATGTATAAATGCATTTTGCAATTCCAGGCTAAGGCCTTCATTTCCCCCGTCAATTAATACAGCATTACCGGCCATTATTAACCGGCGCTCGCCTTCTGTTGTCCGGTCCATTATTATTACATTGTCAATAACATTACCCGAAACATCACCTATAACAATTACTGTATCTCTGAATCTTTTGACAGAATTCGCCTGTAATTCAAGCGCCGGAGTGGAAACGCTTATCTGCCTCCATAATTTATTAAACTCGACAGTTCCCGCAGGGAGCAACACATCGTTTGTAAAAAATGATAACAAAGATATAACTATTCCCAATATAACCGCAGGCAGAAAAATGGTTTTATATGAAAACCCCGAAGAAAGCATAACCAGAATCTCGTTATCAGAAGTCAGCCGGCCTACTGTCATGAGAGTTCCAACAAGTGAACCAAACGGAGCCGACATTGCGATAACCGTAGGCAATGAAAAAAATATCAAAAGCGCCACCTGATCAAAGGGAACGCGTTTTGTAAGCACTTCCCTTGCCATTAGAAGAATTTGGTTCACAAAGAAAATAAAAAAGAAAAACAAAAACGAGATAAAAAACGAGAAAAACATTTCCATTAATAAATAACGAAAGATGGTGGGAGAGATTAATCGCCTGCTCTCAAGGGTACTTGCTCTTATCATCACCTTCTGTCCTGAAAAGCTTTTTGGGTCTAACTGTTATAAGTGTATAAGTAATAAGAGATTGAGTCAATTTATAAAATCAGATAATCTGTACAGCAGACTCCTCTACTGCTATTTCGTCCACACTGTATCGACGGGGCTTGTTGCGTCTGTAGTGGTATAAACCCCGGCACCTCCGCTTCTGAATTTGTTATACAGATCCCCATCAAATGAATTTGGTTCAACAGTTGTTCTTCCTACAACAAGGCTTGCAGAGAAATCAGCCTTAAATTCCACTTCCCTAAGATTCGGACAGTTTCTGAATGTAAGATAAGCAACCCAGCGAACTCTTGCGGGAATTACAACACTGGAAAGGCTTAAATTTCCAGAAAACGCATTTTCGCCGATAGACATTGAACTGCCGCTTTCTTCAATGATTAAGATGCCAAGGCTTGTACAACCCGCGAATGCATATGAACCGATTGATGTTACACTTGCAGGTAATATTATACTTTCAAGCGCCGTACACTGATAGAAAGCCCTTCCGCCAATTTCCTTTACACCGTTTGGAATTATTACACTTTCGAGCGATACGCACTGTTCGAACGCACTTCCATAGATGCTCTCTACGCTGTCCGGGATTATAACACTTTTTAGGTTTTTACTTCCTCTGAAAGCTTCAAAGCCAATTGTTTTAATCTGGGTGTCTTCTTCAAAAGTTATGCTTGTAATGTCAGAATTCTCAAACGCAAAATTACCAATACCTATTATGGGAATTCCATCATAAAACGCCGGTATAACTACATCAGCGGGGCCGCTGTAAGTGCTTATGGTGAATTCACTTTCATTTCCGTTTAACTGCAAATCAAATCCAAGTTCAGCGCCATGCGGGTCAACTGTTACATCGAAAGTTGCCGTATGTCCGCCACGGGTTACTGTTATTGCGCTTGTTCCGACAGTCAATTCTCCGGTTAGTGTATAATCCGCCGCATTCATCTGTGTTTGTACGCCGTCGGTAAAATGCGCGGTTACAGTCAAATCGTTTTTCAGGCTGTCAAGCGGCGTTGTCGGATAAATTATTGTTGTTCCCTGCGTATAGATTACCGAAATGCTGCTGAGGGTTACTGCAGTAACTGTTACATTGAAAGATGTTGTATGTTCGCTGTAGTTTACAGTTATCGTGCTTGTCCCAACATCTAATCCCCCGGTTAATGTATAATCCGCCGCATCAAGTTGTGTTTGCGTCTCATCGGTAAAATGCGCAGTTACGAGCAGATTGTTTTTCAGACTGTTACGCGGCGTTGTTGGATATATTGTTGTTCCCTGTGTATAGATTGCCGAAATGCTGCTGAGGGTTACTGCAGTAACTGTTACATTGAAAGTTACCGTATATTCATCGTAGGTTACAGTTATCGTGCTTGTTCCGACAGTCAATTCTCCGGTTATTGTATAATCCGATACATTTACCTGTGTTTGCGTCCCGTCGGTAAAATGCGCGGTTACAGTCAAATCGTTTTTCAGGCTGTCGCGCGGCGTTGTTGGATATATTGTTTCTGTTCCTTTATATTCGGCTGTAATGCCGCTTAGAGAAGGGACGGAAGCGCTGTTTGTCCATCCTGCATACAATGTGGTGTCTTCGTAAACAGTATACGGAAAAGTAACAGGGCTGTTAAGCGACCAACTGTCGTGCCAGCCGTTAAAGTAAAGCCCTTCTCTCGTTGTTACAGGCGGCGTATCAATGGTACTGCCTTTTTTTACTTTAATTGAGGCTACAGGAGTTCCGCCGTTGCAGTAAAATGTCACTGTCGCATTGTAAAGCGGATCAAGAATATCCGCCATCCACGGGTTATAGCATGATATAAACAGGGCAAGGAAAATAATTGATAACAAGCACAGCTTACACGCATAAAACCTGTCTGTTTTCTTCATTAACTAAAATTCTTATAGATTTATCGCTTACATTACAACAATACGGTATTGGGTTTTTGGATAATTATTATGCGGAATTATTTTCCAACTATTACTTCCTAATTATCTGCAATGAAAATATCTGGCGTACTTTAGGTACGCCAGACATTTTCAAGCGTCTGACATTCTAAGCAGTTCAGGGTGTGGGTATTTCATCTTCATCAATGTCATCTGAAAAGTACATCATCTCTTTATCCTCGTTAGTCCTTGATATTCCCATAGGGTCGAAGACCCAGTTATAAAAGTCCAAACGACCGGGGAAATAAACATTTTCTGTCGTTCCATCTTCATACTCCTCCTCTCTACATTCCCCCTTCACGCCTTCCCATAGATACACCGCTATTTCGGGGTCTTTTCCTTCTCTGAAGAAAAGGAACAGGACATCTCCGTCACTTTCCTGAGTGGTATAAAAATAGGTTCCGGTTTCGACCTCATCATTTTCATTAACAAACGTATAGTTTAAACCGTCGAATGAAATAGAGGAGTTCCCTGCGCGGACAGTCCAACCATCCTCTACTTTGACACCGGGCATGGTAACACCGTCCCAGTAATTGCCGGCTTCCAATTCTGTGATTTGCTCCATATCATACTCCGCTCCAAGTGTCGCCCCCAATTGTTCGAGCGCGTTCCTTGCCGCCTGGCTAAGCGATATTTTTCCTGTGGTTTCGTTGGTGTTTGAATTGTAGCCGAATGAAATAGTTGCCCCCTCGTAAAA
>Ga0099364_10002476_pt1 | contig 29372 bp, 13 predicted proteins | sample TergutTh196P3_FD_73070 | JGI IMG/M metagenome (GOLD analysis project Ga0099364, IMG submission 73070) | Microcerotermes parvus P3 segment gut microbial communities from Pointe-Noire, Republic of the Congo - Th196 P3 | ecosystem: Host-associated > Arthropoda: Insects > Digestive system > Gut ...
GCCGTTCTGCCCGCGGCCTTCACCCCGACCGATGCCATGGCCGTGCTGGGGCTGTTTGGCGGCGGCTCGGTCCGGGCCGCCGCCAACGCGGCCGCCTCACTGGCCGGGGCCCTCAAGACCAGCCCGGAGGAACTCTGCCGCCGCATCTTGGATGAATTCGGCCGTCTCCTGGCCGAGGAAGTCATGGCCCACGCCTGCCATATCGAAGGGCTGAAGGCGCCCGAAGGGGCCTTCCGCGAATCCGGGCTATTGGATTTGGCCCTGGGGCGGAAAACTTCGGCCATCATCAATATCGCCTGCCGGATCAAGGCCCCGCTGGTCCTGATGGGCGCGCCGGCCGCCGTCCTGGCGCCCTGGCTGGATAAGTTCCTGGGGGGCCGTATCCTGGTCCCGCCCGCCTTTGAGGTGGCCAGCGCCGTTGGCGCGGCCGGGGCCCCCATCCAACTGCGCCGCCTGGTGGAACTTCACGCCCTGCCCGGCTTCTCAGGCTACCGCCTGTTTTTGCCCGACCGGGTGCTGGAATCGGTCAACCCCGAAGACCTGGCAGCGGAAGCCCGCCGCTTTATGACCGGCCACCTGGAGGAACTGATTCGTCTGGCCGGTGCGGAAAAGGCGGAGATAGACTGAGAACGCGTTGACCGCCGGGTCAGGCTGCGCGACGGCAGCCCCCTCTTTCTGGGCGCCTCCCTCACCTTCACGGCCAGGGCCTTAAACGATTAAGTCGCCAGGCCCCGGTAATGAAGCCGTCTCCTTAATTCGGCCAGCGCCTCGGCCGCGGCCTCGAAGTCATAATCCTCTATCAGCCGCGCCAGCTCCTCCGCTCCCGGAACGGCGCGGATCTCGTCAATAAGGCTCAAGCAGTGGGGGTTTATATTTTCCAGCATGGGCTCTAATTTTTCAAACAAGGCCGATATCCGCTCGGTGGTGGTAAGAGGCTTAAGGCCCTTGCCGGATTCATCGAGCAGCGGTCTCAATTCTTCAAGAACCAGGGTCAATTCGTTTTTAAGGAGGCTGATTTTACCCCCCCAAATTGAAATCCCCCCCCCCTCTTTAAGCAGGCCTTCGCCCTCTTCGGCGGCGTTTTGCAAGCCGGTTTTGCCTATCAGTCCCGCGCTCCCCTTCAAGGTGTGCGCCAGCCTGTGGGCGAGCTTTATATCGCCCGCGGCGGCGGCCTCGGCTATTTCAATATGCATAGTCTGGTTTTTCCTGGCAAAATTGACCCGCAGATTCTTCTGCAGCTCTTCGGAAACCCCCCCCTCCTCATAGGTGACCCGGCTCTCCACGGGCGGGAGGTATTTCAAAAGAACGCGCCATAACTCCCGCGAGGTGAAGGGCTTGCCCAGGCAGTCCGGCATGCCGTTCCGCCTGTATTTTTCCAGTTCGCCGGCCATTACGTTGGCGGTCATGGCCACTATGGGGGTTCCGGTTTTAAGGGCCGTTATTTTCGACGCGGCTTCCATTCCATCCATGACCGGCATGAACATATCCATGAAAACCAGGTCAAAGGGCTTTTTCTCCTTCCGCAGGCGTTCCTGAACCATCTCCAGGGCCGCCTTCCCGTTCTCCGCCCGGGCCGTCCGAAGCCCCACCCGCGCCAGGTGCTCGCATATAAGCTCCTGGTTCAAGGAATTATCATCACAGACCAGGATTAAACCATCGAAGCGCGGCTTTTCGAGCGCTTCCAATTTCGTATCATGGTCATCAGGGGCATGGCCGGACGCGTCCATTGTTTCAAACAGGATTTCAAAGCTGAAGGTGCTGCCGGCGCCGGGGGCGCTCTCCGCCGCCAGCTTTCCCCCCATCAGTTCCACTAAGTTCTTGGTTATGGCCAGCCCCAGGCCGGTGCCCCCGTAGTTGCGCGTTGTGCTGGAATCCGCCTGGACAAACGGCTCGAATATCTTTTTAAGCTCTTCGGGGCTCATTCCGATGCCGTTGTCCTTTATTTCAAAATATACCGTTGCCCGGGCCTCGTCCGAGTCTTTTACCATTGATGAAAAACTTACGGTTCCGCCGCGGGTGAATTTTACGGCATTGGACAGAAGGTTCATGAGCACCTGGTTGAGCCTGACCGAATCCCCCACCAGGTTTTTGCCCACAAGCGGTTCCAGGCAAACCCTGAAATTAATATCCTTGGCCTTGACGCTGGGCAGGATGACGGACCTGCAACGCGCAAACACCTCATTTAAGTCAAAGGGCGCGCGTTCCAATTCCATTTTGCCTGATTCTATTTTAGAGATGTCCAGGATATCGTTTATGATGCGCAGGAGCCATCTTGTGCTGTCGGCTATTTTTCCCAAATAATCCTTGGTTTGAGGTTCCATGGCCCTGTTCAGCGCCAGTTCCGCAAAGCCCATGATGCTGTTCATGGGCGTTCTGATTTCGTGGCTCATGGTGGCCAGGAAATTGGATTTCGCCTGGTTGGCCATCTCGGCGGCCTTGCGCTCCGCGTGGAGGAGGCGCATGTTTTTTTCCATTTCCTCCTGCTGGGAGGCCAGAAAATCATTCACGCTCTTCTGGGCGTCCGAGACGGCCTTATTGCGCTGCAACAGGGATTCCAGGCTGCGCACATGTCTTTTCAGCCTGCGGTTTTCCCGGAGCAGATCAACTTCCGCGGTTTTTATTTCGTCCGCCATGCGGCCGCCCCCAGATGTGTCCGGGCAATCCCGTTTTTCAGGCCTTATTCACAGGCGGGAGGTATTTCAAGAGGACGCGCCACAACTCCTCCGAGGTGAAGGGCTTGCCCAGGCAGTCCGGCATACCGTTTTGCCTGTATTTTTCCAGTTCGCCGACCATTACGTTGGCGGTCATAGCCACTATTGGGGTTCCGGTTTTCAGGGCCGTTATTTTCGACGCGGCTTCCATTCCATCCATAACCGGCATGAATATATCCATGAAAATCAGGTCAAAGGGCTTTTCATCCTTTTGCATACGTTCGGCGACCTTCTCCGCGCCTTCTTTCCCATTCTCCGCAACTACTGTCCGTACCCCCACGCGCGCGAGATGTTCGCAGATAACCTCCAGGTTCATAGGATTATCGTCGCAGATCAGAACCAAGCCGTCGAAGTACGGTTTTTCAAGAAAAATAGAATCCGAATGGCCGGATATATCGTCAGCTGACTCTTTTGTCTCAAACACGATTTCAAAGCTGAAGGCGCTGCCGGCGCCGGGTGAACTTTGCACCTTCAGTTCTCCGCCCATCAGCTCCACTATGTTTTTACTTATCGCAAGCCCAAGCCCCGTGCCGCCGTAATTGCGCGTTGTGCTGGAGTCCGCCTGAATAAAGGGGGCAAATACCTTGTTAATCTGCTCGGCGTTCATGCCGATGCCGCTGTCCCGTATTTCAAAATATACCGTCGTATTGTCGGCATTTGAACTTTTGATCGTTGACGAAAATTTGATCGCGCCGGTATCCGTAAATTTCACAGCATTGGACAGAAGGTTCATAAGCACTTGATAAAGCCTGACCGGATCGCCCAGTAGTTTTTTACCGGTCAGCGGTTCCACGTAAATTCTCAGATCAAGGGCCTTTTCTTTAACTCTGGGGAGGATGGCGGACTGGCAGCGCATAAAAATTTCATGCAAGTTGAATGGCACATGCTCTAATTCCATTTTGCCCGATTCTACTTTGGAAATGTCCAGGATATCGTCTATGATATTCAGCAGCCATTTTGTGCTGTCTGTGATTTTCCCTAAATAGTCTTTGACTTGAAGTATGCTGTCACTGCTCAGAGCCAGCTCCGCAAACCCCATGATGCTGTTCATCGGCGTGCGGATTTCATGGCTCATAACGGCCAGAAACTCGGATTTTGCCTGGTTTGCGGCTTCTGCGGTCTCCAATTGGCGCCGCTCAGTGACATCGGTGGAATAACCCTCAATCAGATGCGGCGTGCCGTCCGCTTTTTTCTCAATAACGCGGCTGCGTTCCCATACCCATTTGATCGCGCCATCCTTCGTTATGATCCGGTAAATGGTTTCAAACGGCAATCCCAGCGGGAACGTTTCCGCCCCCAGCATATTGATAGAATCAGCATCTTCAGGATGCATCATGTCATTAAACTTGATAGTGCTATCATCCACCAGTTCTTCCGAGGTGTACCCTGTAAGTTCTCTGCATCCTTTGCTGGCGAAGGTATATGTATATTCAGGCGGGTTGTAAAGCTGTTGGAATACCATGCCGGGCAGGTTGTCTATGATCGCGTCGATCCTTGACGTCATACGTTTTTGTTCACGCATATCGCGCGTATACCCGGCTATTACATAATCATCTCCATGCCTCACCCGAACAAAAGCGTTTTCCGCAGGCATGAGCGTACCGTCAAGCATTTTGTACGTCAGGCTGAAAGAGCTGCTGCCCTCCTCAACCGCTTTGTTGAGGTGCATTATTGCCTTTTCATCCGAACGCTGCCCGTCGGGTTGATATTCGGGATAAAGATCGGATGATCTCTCCAGGAAGTCCTTTTTGTCCTTAAAACCGAAAAGCCGGATCGCCTCCTGGTTACAGTCTATCTTCCTGAAGCTGCTGTCAAATAACTGGCAGCACAGCGGGGTTGTGTCCAATAAAATCTTTGCGCGGTTATGCGCTTCACTGATTTCCACAGCCAGGGCGCGCCGGTTTATCGCGCTTGCCATCATAAGGCTTACAGAGCGCAGGATATTGATTTCGCCTTCTGTAAAATTACGAGCCCTGCGGCAATCGTCAATGCAGCAAAAGCCCCAAAACCGGTTCTGTATGAATACCGGTATGGCCAACACTGATTTTATTTTAAAAATGCTTAAAAAATCCTGATCCTCCTGTGAGAGGCTGGAAACCGCCCCTTTTATATACTCGCCCCGTGATAATCTGCTTTCCCATTCGGGCGAAGCGCTGTAAGGGAAGCTGTAAATGTTTATGGAGGATTTTATCTGCCTGCCTGTTTCGCTTAACCAATATTGCTCAAGGACAGAGTGAAGTTCTCCGTCTATTATTTTATTCTGCCAAATCTCAACACAGTCGGCATCAACGCAGCGGCCTATGAGTTCCATGCTTTTCATAAGCGAAGCTTCAATATTTTCGTTGTCCTCTGTCACAAGCAATAAAGATGCCGCGAGATTAACCGTGCGCAGCAGGTCGTTTACCTGCTTGATTTCGCTTATCATTTTCTCTTTATCATCCATGTTTGGACACCAACTTTCGGCCCCTGTTTTCTTAAAATTTCCCTTACTCTAAAGCAGCCTTCATTTTTGACAGCATCTTGTCAATTAGAAACTGACCTCGGTGGTGAAGCGGACGCGGCTGTAATTTCTCTCATTCCAATTGCCGGTCCCCTCCCACCTCATGTAGTTGAGGCTGAATATGGTGTAAGGATTGTAAACATAGTCTATGCCGACGCCGTACTGCCTCATGCCCGCATCGGCTCCGTCATATTTTCCTTTGGCGTCGGCAAAAAACAGCCATGTGTGGACATTATCCGTCCACTGCTGCGTCGCGCCGAGTTTCCAGAAGCTGGCGCTTTCGCTGTTTATACTTCCGAACGCATCGTCGGGGTCAAAGTAGTCATAATCGCCGACTACGAGCATGTTATTTACAATCCCCATCGGCGCCCAGAAGCCCTGCCCGACTCTGCCGTACTCCGCATAGAAGCTGGTGAAACCAAGAAGCTCCTGTTTAAGGTCAAGCCCAATGCGCCACGCGTTTGCGTTCTTATTCCAGCAATTTTCTTCGTCTGAGCTCTTGCTCTGGAAGTAAACTATTCCATGCAGCGACGCGCCCTGCGTGAAGTTGAAATCCACGCCGAACCAGCCGGTGAACGCGCTGTTCAGCGCCGCGCGGGTGCTGTCGTCTTCTTCTCCTATATAGTTAATTCTCCAGTCATCCGTTTTGAAATAGTGTCCGCCGATGCCGAAGCTGAACTGCTCGTTCATATTGAAATCAAAGTTCGCTAAAACTTCCCAGCCGTCATAAGAAGTATCGGAATAGTACCATTCGCCAGCTTCTAAATCCCAAGCTCGTCCGGGCGCGAGGTTCGGATGCGAGACGAAGCCATAAAAATTACCGTATTCAAAACTTTTCTGAAGCATTATCATCGGTTTCCTCTCATCGTTGAACCAGCCCCAGTTGCCGTAGCGTTCAGTTATATCCGGCTCGAAGCCAAAGCGCCTGTCAACATTGTCGTCCCCCGTCCAGCCCACCGTGAGGAAGGAATCGAAAAGGAACGGGACCGTCGCGTAGAAGTATGCGTAATTCCATTCCCTAGCGTCGGAGTCAATGCTGCCATCATTGTTGTTACTTCCGCGAATCTGCAGACGGAAGAACGCCTTATCGTCCTCGCCGAAGAAACGGTCAATATTTATACGCGCGTCGCCAAGGCCCAAGTTGCCTATGGAATTTCCTCCAAATGTACCGGTAGGTTTGCCATCATCATCATAAAATTCTGCCAACGCATTGCTGCGCGTACGATGCTCAACGTCAAATCGGATGCGTCCGCTAATCCTCCAGCCGCCGAGGCGGCTTTTCATCAGCTCCATGTCCTTATCGAGCGCGTCCGCGCGTACTCCGAGCGCGTCAAGCTCGTCCTTGAACTCCACGACGAGTCTCTTCAGCATGTCCACGTCCTGCTTGCTCGCCTTTGTCATATCAACGAGCGCAAGAGAACGAGCCAGCATTGAAGCCGCTTCGTAACGCGTCATTGGCTGTCTGCCTCTGTAAAGCCCGTCGGGATAGCCGGAAAGTATGCCTCTGGAAGCGAGCTGCGCGACCGCGTCATAGGCCCAGCTGTTCATGGGAACGTCCATGAACGGGTTCGTCGCGGCAAATGCGGAAGCCGCAACTGCGATAAGAACTGCTGCGGTAAAAAATGCTGCAAATTTTTTCATGATACTTTTTTTACTCCTTTCTTTGTTGCCGGCGTAAACACAATTAATTTTTTTCGCTTTTGCCTGCCCTAAATCCTTAATATCACACTCTTTTGAGTTAGTTAAAGTTAATTTAACAGGCTAACATCAACTAACCTGCTTGTCAATACGATTTTAAAAAAAATTTGCTCTATTTACGCTATTGTATTTGCTATTGCATTTTTTTATTTTTATTTATTTTTTTATTGACTCAGTGGCATTCTTTTTGATATTATATTTCTTCGACGTTAATTTCCCAATCTCTAAGGGAGGTTTTTTTATATGCCAGAAAAAAAACGGCAAAGGTTGTTTTTTGGGCGCACTAAAAGTTTTTTGGACATTCCTGATATGATTGAAATCCAGCGAGATTCATACGATTGGTTTTATCAGGAAAATGTCCACCCTACCAAAAGGCAGGAACATGGACTACAGGAGCTCCTGCTTGATATTTTCCCGATAAAAAGTTACGACAAATCATTTTCTCTTGAGTTTGTAAAATATTCGCTCGATCCTCCCGCAATACAGGAGGATGTCGCGCGCCAGAACGATATGACCTGGTCGCGCCCTGTGCGGGCAACGATTCGCCTTGTCAATCACAAGACGAAGGAAATGAAAGAAGAAGAAATATTCCTCGGCGATTTTCCGTTAATGACCGAGAGGGGAACCTTCATCATCAATGGAACGGAAAGGGTCGTTGTCAACCAGTTAGCCCGTTCCGCCGGCGTTTACTTTAATAAGGAAGAAGGCCTTCCGGGGAATGAAGTATGTTCGGCCAAAATAATTCCGGAACGGGGGGCATGGCTTGAATTCTCCCTTGTGCCGGGAGATTTGATATCCGTGAACATAGACAACAGGAAAAAAATACCGGCTATACTTCTTCTTAAAGCGTTTGGAATCCCTAACAACGATGAGCTTTTAAAACGACTTGGGACCCGCGTGACAGAAAAAAATATTGATGAAGACTTAAGAGGGCTGCTTGCCGCAGAAGATATTCTTGGGCTTGACGGTTCGGTCATAGTTGCGCGCAACCAGTCATTCAGCCGCGAAGCAGTGGAAAAACTGAGTTCGGCAGGCCGTACCGCCGTCAAAGTATGGGAAGTTGACAGTTCTTTAGCTTTGACAATAGAAAAAGATACTGCCAACAGTTCGGATGAGGCAATGCAGGAAATGTTCAGGCGTTTGCGCCCGAATGAGCCGGCACGGATCGAGAATGCGCGGGAATACATAAACTCGTTATTCTTCGACGAACGGCGCTACAACTTGGGACGTATCGGAAGATATAAGCTCAACCGTAAACTGGGACTTGAAATAGACGGCAAAATACGCCTGCTTCAGCTTGATGATTTAATTCGGATCATGCAAGACCTCATAGCGCTGAAGGCGCCCGGCCAAATCGGCGACGATATCGACCATCTTGGCAACCGCCGTGTGCGTTCGATAGGAGAGCTTCTGCAAAATCAGATACGCATAGGGCTTTTGAGAATGGAGAGAATTGCGCGTGAACGCATGACAACGATCCCTGACCTTGAAAAAGCCATGGCGCGGGAGCTTATAAACGTGCGCCCGATAGCCGCCGCTTTACGCGAATTTTACGGTTCAGGACAGCTTTCTCAGTTTATGGACCAAACTAACCCCTTAGCGGAAATAACGCACCGCAGGAGGTTATCGGCTCTCGGGCCGGGAGGACTCAGCAGGGAAAGAGCCGGATTTGAGGCGCGTGACGTACATTATACGCACTATGGCAGAATTTGCCCTATAGAGACGCCTGAAGGGCCGAATATAGGCTTGGTTTCGTCCCTTACAACTTACGCCCGCCTTAATGAATACGGCTTTTTAATAACGCCCCGCTGTGAGGTAAAGAAAGGCAAACTTACCGGCAAAATCAAATATCTATCCTCCGATGAAGAGGATGATTATTATGTCGCGGTCGGAAACACGCCGATAGATGACGACGGAGCGACGATAACAGGAACTGAATGTGCCGCGCGCTACAAGGACGACATAGTTTTAGTCCCGACAAAGAACATAGATTATCTTGACGTCTCTCCTAAACAGATAGTTTCAGCTTCTACAGCTTTAATTCCATTCCTTGAGCATGACGACGCCAATAGGGCCTTGATGGGTTCCAACATGCAGCGCCAGGCGGTGCCGCTTATATTTCCGCAAGCCCCTGTCGTGGGGACCGGAATTGAGCATCGTATAGCCAAAGACTCCGGTTCATGCGTAATAGCGGATATTAAAGGCACCGTAACTTATGTTGATTCGGAACGTATTGAGACAAAGAACGAAAAGGGCGTAAAAAATTATAAATTAACAAAGTTCAGGCGTTCAAATCATGGAACTCTCATTCACCAGCGCCCCATAGTTGAAATAGGGGATGAAATCGAACCGGGAGAAATAATTGCCGATGGCCAGGCTATAGAAAACGGCGAGCTTGCCCTTGGGCAAAATGTAACGGTCGCGTTTGTTCCATGGGAAGGATATAACTTTGAAGACGCCATTCTGTTGAGTGAAAAATTAGTCAAGGAGGATAGATTTTCCTCCATACATATAGAGGAATATGAAATTGAAGCGCGTGACACAAAACTGGGCGCGGAAGATATAACCAGAGATATACCCAATGTCGGAGAGGAAATGCTCAAAAACCTTGACGAAAACGGAATAGTCCGCATAGGCGCCGAAGTGAACGCCGGAGATATTTTGGTTGGAAAAGTCACCCCAAAAGGAGAATCCGATCAAACGCCTGAAGAAAAATTGCTGAGGGCGATATTCGGAGAGAAAGCGCGGGAAGTTCGTGACAATTCATTGAAATTGCCGCATGGAGCGCGCGGAAAAGTAGTTTCCATAAAACAAATGACAAGGACGGAAAACCCGGAAGCCCTTTCCCCCGGAGTAATGCGCGTTGTGAAGGTATATGTCGCGCAGCTTCGCAAGATAACCGTCGGGGATAAAATGGCCGGACGGCACGGAAATAAAGGCGTCGTTTCCCATATATTGCCGATGGAAGATATGCCATATCTTCCGGACGGCACTCCGGTTGACGTCGTACTTAACCCGCTGGGGGTACCGAGCCGGATGAACCTTGGACAGGTCCTTGAAACGATAATGGGATTTGTTGCCGTTCAAAACGGGCTTCATTTTGCGACTCCAGTATTTGAGGGCGCTAAAGAAAAAGAAATATTTGAGATGATGGAGATACTTTCGGATAACAAGTATCCCGATTTAACGTACGACGGAATGATAACCCTCAGAGACGGCAGAACAGGGGAGCCGATGGAGAAAAAGGTTTTAGTCGGCTGCATGTATATGTTAAAACTGATACATCTGGTTGATGACAAAATACATGCGCGTTCCACAGGGCCTTACAGCCTTATAACACAGCAGCCGCTCGGAGGTAAAGCTCAGTTCGGCGGGCAGAGGTTCGGGGAAATGGAAGTATGGGCTCTTGAAGGTTATGGGGCCGCAAACGTTCTTCAGGAAATGCTGACGATAAAATCGGACGACATAAGAGGAAGAGATAAGACTTATGAGCGTATAGTAAAAGGACAGAGCCTGATAAAACCCGGAACTCCCGAAAGTTTCAGAGTTCTTGTAAAAGAGCTTCAAGGTTTGGGCCTTGATGTTGAGGTCCAATACAGCGACGGCACCATGAGCACGTTAGCCCCGGAGGACAGTGATGACGAAAGATTCAGCCGTCAGCCGCCGAGAAGGATCACTTCCCTTGAAGATGACTTCGAAAGAGAGCCAAGTATCGAAGAAGATCTTTTTATCAAGGAATCGGATCTCCCTGAAGGAATGTCATTGGTTGTCGAAGATGCGGAAAGGACTGAACCCTGATGGCGCGAAAAGAAATAACCGGCGTGAGGATAAAATTAGCTACAAGCGAACGTATCCGTGAAATATCAAGCGGAGAGGTAAAAAAACCTGAAACGATAAATTACAGAACCCTGCGCCCTGAGAAAGAGGGCTTGTTCTGCGAGAGGATTTTTGGTCCCACTCGCAGTTATGAGTGTTCCTGCGGAAAATATAAACGCAGCGGCCCGAAGTTTCGCGGAATAATTTGCGACCGCTGCGGAGTTGAAGTCACGGACAACAGGGTAAGGAGGGAAAGAATGGGGCACATCGAATTAGCCGCCCCCATAGTTCACATTTGGTATCTGCGAGGCATCCCTGGCAGGCTAAGTTTACTCCTTGGCACGAGCACCAAAGAGCTTGAAAAAGTTGTCTACTTTTCCCCTACGCGTAAAAAGGAAGCCGCGTATAAAGTCACCATGGAAGGGCGCCGCCTTGACGCAAAAGATAAGCGCCTGGATTTGCTTGTAAAAGGACGAAAGGGCGATATAATCTCCGAAAGCGAAAAAAGAGTCATAGAGCATTATGACCCGCGTTTTCAGGCGGAAGAAGTGTATACCATTGAAACCGTGGATGAAGTTGCGGTTGCTCAGGGGGATGTAATATCCGTGCAGCAAATGGCGCGTTACAAGACTGAACACGGAGAGGATATGTTCAAGGTTGAGCCCGCCTTTGAATTCACGGATGAAGTTCCGGGGCTTCAGTTCAAGCCGGGGGATATAGTCAGCGCCTCGGAGCTTGAGCGGTTGGAGGATCTGCATGGAAAATTACCGGTTGAACGCGTTAAAGTGAACAATCAGGACTCTTACGTCGTAACCGCGGCGGCGCGTTTACCCTTTGCAAAAGGAGATGTCATATCGTTAAGCGAATATCAGCTTTTCAATGAAAAATATGTAAAGCGTTTCACAGCGCAGAGAGCAGCCACTATGATAGAGGATCCATGTTACATAGTGATCGAGGCGGGAACTAACCCTATTTTCAACAAAGGCGACGTCATATTTGAGCGTGAACGTGATATTTGTATGGCTTACGACAGCTCCTTCCGCGCCGGTATCGGCGCGGAAGGAGTGCGTGAACTGATTGACGGGATAGACCTTGACTTCCTTACGGCGTCGCTGCGCGAGGAAGTTTCGGGCAGCACGGGGCAGAAAAAGAGAAAATTGATAAAAAGGCTGCAAATTGCGGAAGATTTTCGCAAGAGCGGCCCCTCTCCGCGCTGTATGGTTTTTGACGTTCTCCCTGTTATCCCTCCCGACTTGCGCCCGCTTGTCCAGCTTGACGGAGGCCGTTTTGCGACCTCCGACCTCAATGATCTTTACAGGAGGGTCATAAACCGCAACAACCGCCTCAGAAAACTTCAGGATCTGAGAGCGCCCGAAATAATAATAAGAAATGAAAAACGTATGCTTCAAGAAGCGGTAGATGCCCTTATAGACAACGGAAGAGTCGGCAAAGCCGTGCTTGGAGGCGGGAACCGTCCGCTCAAGAGCCTGACTGACCTGCTCCGTGGCAAAAAAGGGCGTTTCCGCCAGAACCTTCTGGGTAAGCGCGTTGATTATTCGGGGCGCTCGGTCATAGTCATAGGGCCTCAGTTGAAAATATACCAGTGCGGACTGCCAAAACAAATGGCGCTTGAGTTATTCAAGCCTTTTGTTATCCGTCAGCTTGTGGAACGCGGATTAGCGCCGAATGTAAAGAACGCGAAGCGTGTAATCGAAAGGGGCAGAGAGGAAATTTGGGGGATCCTTGAGGAGATAGTCAAAGATCATCCCGTATTGCTCAACCGCGCTCCTACCCTGCACAGACTTGGAATCCAGGCATTTGAGCCCGTGCTGATGGAGGGAAAGGCCATAAGGCTCCACCCGATGGTGTGTACGGCATTCAACGCGGACTTTGACGGAGACCAGATGGCGGTGCATGTGCCGCTTTCAATAGAGGCGCAGGCTGAAGCCCGTTTGCTTATGCTTTCGGCAAATAACCTGCTCTCGCCGGCAAGCGGCAAACCCGTCGTAACCCCAACTCAGGATATAATACTTGGAATTTACTATCTTACGGATATGCGTGACGGAATGCCTGGCGAAGGGATGCACTTTTCATCGATTCAGGACGTGCTTTCGGCGTTCAGCCATGAGACAGTGCATGTAAACGCAAAAATATGGCTGAAAATAAATGAAGATTGGAAAACTATCCCTTCAGGGAGGCGCAAATATCGCGGAAAGAGGAGTTTTGTAATATCGGAAGAAAACTCCGTCGCAAAACCAAAACCGGGTTCCGTGGTATTTATAGAAACTTCACCGGGCAGAGCTTTATTTAACAGCGTCCTCCCGGAAGAATTGCTGTACGTAAACGAACAAATGGACAAAAAGAACGTCGGGAAGCTTCTCGACAGGGCATACGACAAAGTTGACCGTTCATCAATAGTCAACACCCTTGACGCCATAAAGAAACTTGGATACCACTGGGCGGCGAGGAGCGGGATAAGTTTTGGAGTCGGCTCGATAATAATACCGCAGGACAAATACCTGATAACATCGGAAGCTCGTGACCAGGATAAAATACTCAAGGTCGAATATGAGATGGGGCTTCTGACAAAGGACGAATACCTGTACCAGAAAGGAGTTCTGTGGGGAGACGCGGCAAAATCCGTCAATGACAGCATAGTCAATAATATGCAATCAGAAAACCCGCTTCACATGATGGTGGACTCCGGAGCACGCGGAAGCGGTCAGCAAATGGGGCAGATGGCCGGAATCAGAGGGCTTGTGTCCGACCCTTCGGGGAGAATAATCGATTACCCCATAACCTCAAATTTCCGGGAAGGAATGGATATGCTTGAATATTTCATTTCAACCCACGGGGCGCGAAAAGGGCTGGCTGACACAGCGCTGAGAACTGCAAAGTCAGGGTATCTTACAAGACGCCTTGTAGACGTTTCCCAGGATTTAATAATCACGGAAAACGATTGTTATACCGAAAAAGGAGTCCTTGTACGCCCGCTCAAGAGCGACGGCAAGGTCATGATCTCTTTGTCGGAGAGAATCGTAGGCCGTAACTCGCTTGAGGATGTAAAAGATTCCGGTAAGCTTATAATTTCGAAAAATGAGCTTATTATCAATGATTCAAAAGCTAAAATGATTGAGAAAGCTCTTGAAAAAAACGGAAAAGAGGAATTATGGATAAGAAGCCCGCTTTCATGCGAATTACGCAACGGGATATGCCAAAAATGCTATGGAATGGACCTGTCCGCAAGGAGAGAAGTTCCCATCGGCGAAGCCGTGGGGGTCGTGGCGGCGCAGTCTATAGGAGAGCCGGGCACGCAGCTTACCATGAGGACATTCCATACGGGCGGAGTCAGGATTTCCGAGGAAGACATAACTAAAGGCCTTCCGAGAATCGAGCAATTATTTGAAGTTCGCCGCCCCAAAAAGATAGCGTACTTGGCCGGAGTAGATGGAGTCATCTCTGGAATACGGATATCCGACGGAAAGAGAAAAGTTTTCATTACCCCGGACGGATTGGAAGATGACACAGAGCCGGTAATGGTAAATATTCCGGCGACGCAGGAACTCAACGATGAAATACGCGAAGGGCTGCATGTCCAAAAGGACACCCGCCTCACGGATGGCAGCGACGACCCGCAGCAGCTTCTTGAGGTAAAAGGAATAGAGGCCGTTCAGCAATGGCTGGTGGACCAGATTCAGGAAGTTTACCGCTCGCAGGGAGTTTCCATAAACAATAAGCATATAGAAGTCATCTTGCGTAAAGTCGCGCCGGTAAACCGCGTCCGCGTCGTCGAGGAAGGAGATACGTCGCTTGTCGTCGGGGACCTCGTTTGGTTGCAGGACATAGAAACGGAAATGGAAGAAATAAAGCAGGAAAACGAGGCAAGCGTAAAGGAAGCTGTGGAAGTATTCTCAGGGAAAAAATTTAAAGGTATAGGAAGGCCGTGCGACGAGTTATCCCAATTTACAGGAAAACCTGTTGACGCGACTATAATTCAGGAGCTTTGCAAACCGGAGCATCAGGTAACTCATTTTATCGTCGAGGATAACGGAGAAGACGTAATAGTGATCGTTGGAGAGGCTGCTTTCCGTAAACAGATGGAAGGGTTTGAGCTTATCAGTAAATTTGTCTCCGAAAACGGGGAGGATATAAAAGAAGGAGAAAAACTTACGCCCGGCCAGCTTAAAGTCATGACTTCATGCAAGCCTCAGGCAATTTTCGTTCGCGACCAGGCGATGCTGGAAACGTTTGTAAATTCCGCGTGGCTTGCTGAGGATATAAAGGACGGCAGCGGCAGGTCAATTGCGGAAGCGGATCGCGTGGTAACGCATAAAACGCTTGAGAAGATACGTAATAATGATATACGGTCTATACGCAAATGGAGCAACGTTGAGAGGATCGACGTTCTCGAAGCCTTGAAAACAGATCTGATGAACGGGGAAATCTGGGCAAAACCACTCATTAAAGTTATAGACTCAAACGGGGAAGAGGTTTCCAACATATCGCAGCTTGTGGACGGCTCCATTACGCGCGGGCTTATAGACGGAGCTACTATGGCGATTGAAATAGAAATTGACAATGAAAATAAAATAATCACGCGGCAAAGTTTACTTTTTAAAGTTATGAGCCAGAAAGTTGCGGGGAAAATTCTTTTGGAGCCGATAGTGGATAATAAAGGAAATGTAGTGGTTGACGCAGGGACAGATGTAAGCACGGCAGTTATTGAAACCATTTCAGAACTTGCCCCTTTGGAAATTGTAGTCCGCACCCTTGTAGCCAAGTCCGAAGAAAAGCGCTTTATAAATTGTTTCTCTTTCATACGGAAATTACGCCAAAATCCTGAATGCCGCCCGTTCATTCACGGAGTTACAAAAGCGGCCCTTGCTACTGAAAGCTTCCTGAGCGCGGCGTCATTCCAGCAGACAGCTCAAATTCTTGCGGGCGCTGCTGTGAAGGGGCAGATAGACCCGCTTCTCGGGCTTAAGGAAAGCGTGATAATAGGGCACCTGATCCCCGCAGGGACCGGCGCCGCAAAATTCCGCAAAGGAAAAGACAGTGGGTAGCGGTCAGTGGACATACTTTCAAAACCGATTTCGTCTTTGCGAGCGTAGCGAAGCAATTCACTTTTTTTTGCTTTTTACATAGGGATGGTTTCACGGTAATCCAGCCTTTTTTGGGATTTCATCGCCATTGATTGCGAATTACCATGATGGTCAAAAATTACGGACCACCTGCGAGCTACGCCATACGCCACTTTCCTGCGGTATTTTGGTATAAAACTATATGATAAACGCAATTCCATTTTGTGTGCGCTAAACTTTTAGCGTCCATTTGGGTATCCTCCTCTAATCGTTGATATTGGCTGGCGAAACCTATATCAATTTATCAGAGGAGGACTTTTTATCATCACCATCGCTACCGCTAATTCCGTTCTCCCGCGCATAGCGTGGGGCTTAAGCGGGAGTTAAGCGAATAAACGCAGCAAAGCGTAAGTTCGCTTTCTTTTTGTCATTGTCACAGTGCATAAAGCATCAAATTTTTCCTTTATATTTTTATTACAAATAAAATCGGGATATTTGTTACCTCATCGCGCCTTTGCGTTACCTTATGGACATAAAATAACGGTTTAAAGGTATAATAGTCAAAGCGATATTATCGAAGAAAGGTCGAAAATCAGCCATGTTTACGGGATTAGTGGAGGCGATGGGGCGCGTGGTGAAAATTTCCGCCGCTCGTTCCATTGTAAATTTACAAATAGAAGCCCCGTTTTCGGGAGAATTAAAGAAAGGCCAGTCGGTTTGCGTGAGCGGGGCCTGCCTTACTGTCGTAAGTTTTAACAATACGAGTTTCAGCGTTGAGATGATGAATGAGACCGTCAAAAGGACTAAATTCAGCTCCCTTATGGAAAATGGCGCGGGAACGGCTGTGAACCTTGAACGCGCCTTACGCGCGGGGGACAGGCTTGACGGGCATTTTGTGCTTGGGCACATTGACGGGGTCGGCTCCGCCCGAAGTTTGCATGACGGCGGAGCAGGTTCATATATAGTCGAAGTTGAGGCGCCCCCGGAGATCATGCGCCAAATAGTTGGCAAAGGCTCCGTTGCTCTTGACGGAGTCAGCCTGACGGTGATAGATTCTCATGACGGCTGTTTTTCAGTCGGACTTATCCCCGCAACGCTCTCAAACTGCACTCTCGGAAAGCTCAGGACGGGGGATAAACTCAACATAGAAACGGATATAATAGGAAAATATGTGCTGACAAAACTTTCAGATGCCTTTTTGTTAAAGCGCGGCGGTTTTTCAGATGTAAACGAAAATAAAGTGAATAATATTTCGCTTGAAAGACTTATGGAGATAGGATGGTAGACCAATGGGTAAAAACAATCTTGATTTAAAAACAAGCTCTCAGCCTGCCGGCTTAAATGAGCCGCGCGACCCGGTCGGCGCGGACGGATTCAGTTCCATTGAAAGAGCCATAGAGGCCATTCGCGCCGGAAAAATGGTCATAATTACCGATGACAACAACAGGGAAAATGAGGGAGATTTGATGGCGGCGGCGGACTCCGTAACGCCCGAACAAATAAATTTTATGGCCAAATACGCGCGTGGGCTCGTTTGCGCTCCTATTTCACATGAAATAGCGACAAGGCTTGCTTTGCCGCTGATGTCAAATACCGGAGAGGACAGGCACGGAACGGCCTTTCTCGTCAGCGTTGACGTCAAGGAGGGCACGACCACGGGAATTTCCGCCTCGGAACGCGCGCTCACCGTAAAACATTTAGCGTCTCGCAGCGCGAAGCACGACGATTTTTTCAAACCCGGGCATATATTTCCGCTGGCCGCGAAACCCGGAGGCGTCCTGAAACGCGCGGGGCATACGGAGGCCGCCGTTGACCTGGCGAGGCTTGCCGGAAGGGCGCCGGCGGGGGTGATATGCGAGATAATGAACGATGACGGCACTATGGCGCGGCTTCCATCGCTCCTAAAGTTCGCGAAAGAACATTCAATGGAGCTCATATCGGTCGCCGACCTCATAGCCTGGCGCTGCCGCAGGGAAAGGCTTATCGAAAAAATCATTACGGTCAAAATGCCGACGGTATGGGGAGAGTTTGAAGCCCACTCCTACCGCAGCATTCTTGAAGACAGGGAAGATAACGTGCATATAGCTTTGACCAAAGGAAATATCTCAGGGGAAGATCCTGTTTTAGTGAGGGTACATTCGGAATGCCTCACGGGAGATGTTTTCGGCTCTCTGCGCTGTGACTGCGGGAATCAACTGCATGAGGCGATGAAAATGATAGACGGCGAAGGCGCAGGAGTGCTGCTTTATATGCGTCAGGAAGGCCGCGGGATAGGCATCTCCGATAAATTAAAGGCGTATAAGCTGCAAGAGGAAGGCATGGATACCGTTGACGCGAATATAGCACTCGGATGGGAGCCTGACCTGAGAGATTACGGGATAGGCGCTCAGATTTTATTTGATTTGGGCGTAAGGCGTTTGCGCCTTTTGACTAATAATCCCAGGAAGCTTATCGGGCTTCAGGGTTATGGGCTTGAGATTGCGGAGAGAGTTTCCCTTATTATCGAACCCAACCGCTATAATCAATTTTACCTTGATACGAAAGAACATAAATTGGGGCATATGCTGAAGTAGATTGCGAAACTGCGGCAACGCCGGTTGAGGGAGGAGTAATGCAGGCCCGCTATATATCACTTTTGCTGCGGTTACATTCCTGACAAAGCATTTGGCAATTTTCAGGGCTTGTTTTTCCTCCCTTGCTTCACGGTATTTTCTGCAACTTCACGAATTGTTTAATCCTTGCTTTCGCCTAACGAGTACACGACCATATTTTAATTTTCCGATTTTACTTGGGATCGTTTTATCCAAATAAATTGACATACTTCCGATTGGGGGTTATACTCCATCTTGCCTGAAAATCGTAAAAATACATATAAAGGGGCCATTATTATGTCAATTCGTAAGAAGATCCTTGCGGCTATGTTGTTTGTGTGTATGTTAGGTATGCTCCTCGGTTTGACCGGATTGATTTCCGCGCGTTTATTCACTTCCAAGGAAATCGAATTACTTGCTTTTTCAGACCAGTCGAAATCTTTTACAGTAATACTGAACAGGCACTACGAATGGCGTAATGGGCTGACCGACATGATGCTGACCGGAAAAGAATTTACGGGTTCTCTTGATCCGAGGACATGCGCGCTTGGCCGATGGCTCAGCAGCGAAGAAGCGAAGGCCATAACCGATAAAAAAGTCCTTGACTTATTGTCTAAGCTCAATGCCCCGCATAGTACCATCCACCAGGAAGCCGGACTTGTTCTAAAGCTTTTGAACGACGGAGACAGGAACAGCGCTATGGATATCGTTGCAAATACAATCCTGCCGAAATGCGACGAAGTTATTGCAATTTTGCTTGAAATAACTCAGCATTACTCTGAATTGGTGCATATAAGCGAAAAAGAAGCGGAAAATATCGCAAGAACATCTACAAGCGTTATTATTGCTCTTATCATAATCATTCTGCCGGTAAGTATTTTCCTCGCGTTGTTCATCTCCGGGAGGATCAGCAAGCCTCTTACCGCGCTTTCCGGTTTTATGAGAAATGCAAGTTCTACCGGAGACATTATCCTTCGCCCCGAAGATATAGAGAATATAAGCGAGTTTTCGAAATCCAGGGATGAAGTCGGGCAGAGTATAGGGTCCTGCGCCGCGTTTGTTCAGCGTATCATTGAGGTGAGCGAGATACTTACCTATATCTCGAAGAACGACCTGACGCACGACATTGATTTACTCTCAGAAAAAGACACGATGGGGTCTGCGCTGCATAATTTGTGTGAAAATCTCAATAAGATGTTCGGCGAAATGAACATTGCCGCCGGTGAGGTTTCAGCCGGCGCGGAACAGGTCGCGAAAACCGCGTCGAATATTTCAGAGAGCTCTGAACAAATGGCACAAGGCGCGCAATCACTTGCGGAAGGCGCCACGAAACAATCCGAATCCGTGGAAGAGGTGTCGGGCACGATTGCCCAAATAGCCGAAAAGACCAAGGCAAATGCAGGCATGGCCGATCAAGCCGCTCAGCTTACGCGTAAAATTATCAGTAATGCGGAAAAAGGCAGCCGTCAGATGGAAGAAATGGTGGCATCCGTACATGATATAAATGAAGCTAGCAAGTCTGTCAGTAAAATAATGGAGACGATAAACGGTATCGCGGCACAGACAAATTTGCTCGCGCTTAATGCCGCCATTGAAGCTGCCCGTGCCGGAGAACACGGCAGAGGTTTCGCGGTTGTGGCCGAAGAGGTGCGTCAGCTTGCCGTCAAGAGTGAGGAGGCCGTCAAAGAAACAAGTTCCATTATACATTCCTCAATGGAAAAGGCTGAATTGGGCACCCATGTAGCCGGTGAAATGGCCGCGAGCCTTACGGAGATCGTGTCCGGCATAAATGAAAGCAACCAGCTTATAACTGAGATTGCCAAAGCATCGGAAGAACAGTCGAAGAGCATAGAGCAAATCAATGCCAACATCAACCAAGTCGCGGACATAATTCAGCATAACAGCGCGCTGGCCGAAGAAAGTGCCGCCGCCGCCGAGGAAAGTTCCGCCGCGTCTCAGGAAAGTACCGCTGCCGCCGAGGAAATGCGCACTAATGCAAAAACATTGGATGAATTGATCTCTCAGTTCAGGTTGAAAGGTGATAACAGCATCACAGCGTATAACAAAAAAGCCGTCAAAGTCAGATAATTTCTTAATCTTCAATCCACCCGCAAACAGATTAGTATAAAAGCGCTGTGCCATCCCGGACACAGCGCTTTCATTGTTTTAGTTTATGCAGCTTTACCTTCTCCTCCTGAAGAGGTCCTCCAAAACTTTCCCCGCTTCCTCCTTGAGGACATCTTCGGGTCTCCTCTGAGGTTGCCTTTCTTCAGGAGGAGGCGCTTCCTGCTGTAACTCAGGCGTACTCTCAGGCGCGCTCTCCGGCGTTTCTTCGGGCTTAGCCTGGATCCCAACGCTTTCCAAAACCCTGTCCCTGATTACGTCTTGAGGCCTTTGTTGTTGTTGAGGCTGTTGCTGAGGCTGAGCCTGCTGCTGTTGGGGTGCGGAGCTGGGAAGCTTTGACGCCCCGACACTGACTATTGAGAACGATGGATTTTCAACATTACCGCCGACTTTAAAGGATACGTCCCGGAAATCCGCCTGCCTGCCGGTGGTGGAGCCCGTACCGACCGCCTGCCTCAAAAGCCCTTCCAATCCTCTGCCGGAGAGGAGATCGTTGATGTTCCCGCCGCCGGCGACCGCCCCCGCCGCTCCTAAAACACCGCCCGCAACAGCGTTGATCAGTTGGAAATTCATGTCTCCGTCCCCCGTCAGATTCAGGCCGCCGGCGTAAGTAATCGGCCCCTCGATTTGAACGTATTTGTAGAGCGGATCATTGTCGGGCGCGGTGGCTTTGGAGCCTTTCTGGAAGATAATGCGCGTTGTTTCAAGCCTGAACGGGGCGGTGACCTCCGTGTAACGTACGGAATCAATACCGTGAAGCCTCGAAATCAGGTCAATCCATGTGAAGCCTCTGATGCCGCCTGCGCCTACCCTGGCCTGCCCCGTTCCTCCCAGCGTGAATTCAGGGCTCAGACCGCCGTTGAACGTTGCTTCCGCCGCGCCTCTGCCCGTGATGTTGCCGGATAGCCTTGGAACCGCGTCATGGACGAGCGCGTTCACGTCCACATCGGATGCGTTCAGGCTTCCCGTGTATTTTAGCGTCTGCGTGTCAATACTGCCGTTAAGCGATACTGTTCCGCCGTTCAACCTTGCCGTACCCTGCCCGAATTTGAAATTGGCCCCGTCCAGCGCTAATGGAATAGCAACGTCCGCAAGCTTCATGCCGTAAATGTTGAGGGACGGTGCGGACGCGTTCCCGCTGCCCGAAGCTCCGGTAGCGGATATTGTCGCGCTGAACTGAGCCGAAAACGTCCCCGCAATTTGCCCTTTAAGGTTCGGAACGTTCTCCGTCAGTTTCGCGAGGTCGAGCCCCGATCCTGTGATGTCTATTTTCCCCGTGCCGGCGGCGGGGTTAAGGTTCCCCGATGCGGATAACCTCCCCGCGCCGATCTGCGCCGAGAGGTTTTCCAGATTCAGATTTGCCATGTTTCCGCTCAGTTTCACCGCCAGGTTGTCCAATCCGTATCCCGCAACGAGGAGCAGGGGCACATCCCCCTGAAACGCGACGGATGGAGCGTCCGTTCTTCCGGTCAGGGCAAGCTTCCCTGAGAACGTCCCAGCAAGGTCTATCCCCAAATTGCCCGTTCTGGCGAGGTCGCGAAGGTCCAACCGCGTCATGTCCACGTTGAAGCTGAGGCTGCCCGCTCCGCTATCCGGTATCGTTGCCCTGCCCGTCCCCGAAAGGGAGCCCTGCCCCGACGACGCGTTGGCTGAAACTAATTCCACGGTGTCCCCCGCCTTTTTGATCCGCGCATTGACGTTCTGGAACCCAAGCCCTGAAATGGATATACTCTGAGCGGTCACGTCGAGGTCAACGTTGTCGAGTTTTGCCAGGTCGCCCGCCAACGCGGTGGTTGCCCTTATGTCTTTCGCGTTCAGCATGTCCATCGCTGCAAGTTCCTGAGATGAGACGACCAGGTCAAGTTTTGGCTCCGGCAGGGTACCTGTTATGTGTACTCCGGCCTGAACGGTTCCCCTAAGTTTGTATTGAGCGATGTCCGGGACAAAATTCGCGAGCGCGGCCGGGCTCAAGGAGAGCGATGCGTTGATGTCCAGAACGGGTCTTTCCGCCAGCGCGTTCCTTATCGTTCCCGACGCTTTGGCGGGCAGTCCCGACCAGGACGCGGAGCTGTCCTTCAACGTAAAGTTTCCTTGCGCGTAGGAAAACGCCACCGCGAGGTTATCCATGGCGTACCCCGCAGCTGAAAGGGATTTGCTGCTGACAGTCCCGTCAAGTTCCGGGTTTGACGTCGTGCCTTTTATATGTATTTCCGCCGTCACTGCCCCCTTGGGGTCCACGGCTTCGGGCATCAGGGGCTTAAGCGCGGCTGTGTTCAGTTCCACCGTCTTTAATGTTAAGTTGAGCTTAGGCGCGGACAGCAAGTCCGACACGGTACCGCTCAAGTATGAATCCGCTCCCTGGAACTTCATCTTTCCGCTGACCGTGGCTTCGTTTCCGCCCGCCAGCTTGACCTGCAGCGCGATGTCCGATCCATTCATACCCGAAAAGCCTACCGCCGGCGCGTGCATGGAGATCGTCCCGGAAGGCGCGTTTGCCGGCCCTCTGATATCAACGGTGAAGTCGGAAATGTTACCCGTGACCCCTTTGACGCCTCCAAAACTTGATAAAGACGCCAAATCCGCGGAGCCTCCGCTCAACTGAAAGAATACGTTCGGAACAGCGTCCCTGAACGCCATTGCCAAATTACCCGCGAGCGGGATCCCAAAGACGCTTGCCGTGATTTTATCCAATGAAAGGCGCATCTCTTTGTAGTTCACAGTGCCGTCGAATGACTCGACCGGCCAGCCGGCGATACGCGTCCCTTTGAAATTGGCGGCTGCCGTAATGACAGGATCGACCCACGTTCCCGTCGCGCTGAAGGACATCCCGACCGTTCCGGCGTAGTCTTCGGGCACGAGCGTTGGGTACAGGACTGCCAAATCCGTTACTTCAATACCTTCCACGATACCTTGCGCGTCAAGAGTATCCGAGATTTGCCCGGACGCTTTGAGAGAGCCTTTCCCCACTTTGAGGTCGGCATTTTTTAGCTCCACATGAGTACCCTTTACCTCCGCCGCCAAAGTTCCGGCGACCGGAAGCGTGTTTACATTTCCTTTGACCTTAGCCGTGATGGTGTATTGGTCGAATCCGATCCCTATATCCTCGATCTCGACCTTTCCCCATTTTGAAAAGAACGCGCTCTGGACGACCTGTAATTCGTCAATGGGAACCTGGAACGGTTCATCCGACGGCTGGCTTGGCAGCTTGTTCAGCTCCTCAATAAATTTGTCCATATCCATGTTCACTTCGCCGATGGATAAAAGGGAAAGCCGCGGAGAACTCAGCAAGGACATCAAGTTGACCTTGATATCGACGAAGCCGGCTTTGAACATCTCCGCTCCGTCTTTGGAGAGGCCGACTTCAAGTATCCTGTAGCCCGCTAAAGGGTTACCCTTTACCTGCCCCAGTCTGAGATCCGCCTGTAAATAGGTTTTTGCGGCGTCTTGCGCTTCACGCGCGACTAAGTCCCCCGCAATGTCCATAGTTGCGATGAGCGGTATCAGACCCATTAAAAACAATACGATCCCCACAGGGATCCATACTAATTTGTTGACGCGTTTTTCCTGTTTTGCACGCACTGCAATACCCCCTTCTGTTACATATAAAATATATATCAATTATATATTAAAGTATAATATCCAGCGTGGAAATACTCAAGGCGTTCAAAAAGGGTGGGATTTTTTACATGCGTTTTTTTAATAAAAAAAGAATATTTTTATTTTTATTTTTCATTTTTGTATCAGTTCTACCGCCCGGGCGGCAATATCCGGCATTTTTGGCGCGCGCGGCACAGGCGGCGGAGATCGTCATATTCCATACAAATGACATGCACGGCCGAGTGGCGGACAACGGAAGGGATATTATAGGGCTCGATCGTATCGCGGCGATACGTAAAAGCGTGCCCGGTTCCATTATGCTGGACGCGGGCGATGCGCTGCACGGCCTGCCGGCAGCCACGGCCAGCAAGGGGGCGGATATCGTCGCGCTTATGAACGAGGCAGGATACGACGCGATGGCTTTGGGAAACCATGAATTCAACTATGGGCTCGAACGCCTTGTGGAATTGCGGGATATGGCGCGGTTTCCATTCCTCGCGGCAAACGTGATGAAGGACGGCGTAACGCTCGTACAGGGCACGACTGTGATAGAGAGGAACGGCATCAAAATCGGAATATTCGGCATCACGACGGAAGAAACGGCTCATTCCGCAATGCCCCGGTATGTTAGCGGGCTTGTGTTCGGAGACCCTGTAAAGGCCGCGCGCGAAGCGGCGGATGCTTTACGCGGTCAAGGCGCCGATGTGGTGCTGGCTTTATGCCATTTGGGCATCACTCCGTATAAAGGGACGACATCGCCGGAGCTCGCGCGTAAAGCCCCGGAAATAGACGTGATCATTGACGGGCATAGCCACAGCGCGCTTAATGAAGGTTTGCTCGAAAACGGGGTCCTTATCGCACAGGCGGGACAATACGGGAATAATCTCGGCAAAGTGTCCATTATTTTGGAAAACGGGCGCATAACATCCAAAACCGCGTCGCTGATCAGTTACGAAGAAGCTCAAAAGAGGGCGTCCCCGGACGAAGCCGTCGCCGCGAAACTCTCCGAAATAACGGCGGGGCTGGGTGTTATGCTGAAAGAGCCTGTGGGCGAGGCGGCGAAAAGCATGTCAGGCGCGAGGGCGCCCGGTGTGCGCACACAGGAAATGCCGATAGGCAGCCTTTTGGCCGACGCGTACCGCGAAGCCGCCGAGTCCGATCTGGCCATAGCTAACGGCGGCGATATACGGGCCGACCTTGCGCGGGGCGTTGTCACAAAGGGTGATATTATCAGCGTTCTGCCGTTTGGTAACACGTTAATGGTTAAGACGGTTACTCCGCTTCTGCTTCGTCAGGTCTTAGAAAATGGAGTGAGCGGCATTATCCTTGACGAACAGGGAAATATTGACCATGAAAAATCCGAACAAGGAAGGTTTTTACATGTATCCGGCTTCAGCTTCGGCTATGACCCCGCCGCTCCGGCTGGAGAACGCGTCGTTTTCATTACTTTGGACAACGGTACAGAGCTGTCGCCTGACGATAACGAAACGCGTTTCAGCCTTGCCGGGGTCTCCTATTTGATGACCGGCGGCGATTATTACGCGATGCTCGGCGAATTGCCCGCAGACCGCGAGCTTGAAGCCGCTGATGAGGCGCTGGCCGAATATATCAGGAAACATTCGCCGGTCGTCGCGCCAAACGGAGGCAGAATTATCATCATCCGGGCGGTGGAAATGCAGGAAGCCGCGTAGTTTCAAAAACTCAGTAATTTCAAAAACTCAGCTTTCGACTTAAGCAATAATAATGAGTTACGCAGTTCGAGAGGGGAATAAGCCCTCTCGTTCGCGTTTTCTATGGATGCTGCTTTTATACCGGCTAACAGTTAGTTTTCTAAGACTCAAACTTCGCAGGCGCATTTTCGAAGGAAAAGAGTTGTTATAATTATTCTTTTCGCCTCTATTTCTGCCTAAATACCTATTTCGTAAAAAGGTTCCTGTGAAATTTTTAATAAATTAATTCAGCCTCCAATGCAACAATTTGATGAATTGTTGCATTAGCGCAAATCCGCATGGATATTGAATTATAAGTTTTAATCGACTGCCAAATGAGGGTGAAAGTTTGAAAGTTTATGTTTTTCGGAGTACGAAAGAGATTTTTAGAACTGAGTGCAAATTGTTGCAATGAAAGACGTTTTTCGTCTTCGCGAGGAGCAGCGCGACGAAGCGATCCAGTCAAAACAATTATAACTACAGGAAAAGCAAAGACAAAAAATATTGGATTGCTTCGCTACGCTCGCAAAGACGAGGTCGGGGTGCGGCAATCCAGTTTTTTATGCAAGTCATTAAAAAAAATTTTTTGTGATAAAATTCCTAATGCAACAATTCATCAAATTGTTGCATTAGGAATTTATTTTTTCACAAAAAAGCTGACCAAAGCGGACGGGACGCCTGCGCTTCCGGGTCCGAAAGCTGAGTTACAAATTGGCGCAAATTAGCGCTTCGGCGGCGGCGTAATAATTTAAACTATATTGTACTTATTGACAAATAAGGAACTATTAGTTTATCATGTTCGGAATTTGATTATTTCTTTGGAGGATGATGCGATTATGGCTGTAAAATGTAGCGTTTGTGAATCTGATGTAGAAGTTGCCGATGAATTGATGCTTGGAGAATTAATTTTCTGTCCCGACTGCGGAGTTGAGCTTGAAGTAGTTTCAATATCTCCTGTTGAAGTGAAGGAAGCCCCCGAAGTTCAGGAGGACTGGGGCGAGTAGGACAAATGCTTCATGTTTTTTATTCACGGCTGAGAATTGAGGAAAAGACTCTGCTCAAAGCGGCGGAGTCTTTAGGAATCGGCGTTGATTTCAGGGATGTCGGGGATTTTGTCTGGCCGTCCGATTTCAGTTCCGTAAAAGGCGGCGTCGCTTTGTGCCGCCTCATATCACAAACTCAAAATATCGCCCTTACACAGCTTCTTGAAACCAATGGGGTAAGGGTGATAAACCCATCCGAAACGATGCTGCTGTGCGGAGATAAAATCGCGACGGCGGCGGCGCTTGAAAAGGCGGGGATACCGCAGCCGGACTGGAGAGCTACGGCTTCCCCCGGTTCAGCGGTGAAAGCCGCTGAATCCCTTGGCTACCCTGTGGTTTTTAAACCCGTTGCCGGAAGCTGGGGAAGGCTTCTCGCGAAAGTCGACTCCAGAGAATCGTGCGAGGCGATAGCGGAGCATAAAGCGCAAATGGGGCCCGCTCATTCCGTTTATTTTATACAAAAATACGTCGAGAAAAACGGATTCGATATCCGCGCCGTCATGATAGGCGGAAAAACAGTCACATTGATGAAAAGATGCAGCGATCACTGGATAACCAACACTGCGCGCGGAGCAAGCCCCGAACCTTATCCCATGGACCCGGAACTCGAAAATCTGCTTGAAAGGACCGCCTCGGTCATCGGCGGAGATTTTTTGGCGGTGGACGTGTTCAAGACCGCAAAAGGCTACGTAATAAACGAAGTGAACGGACAGCCGGAATTTCACGGCTCAATGACAGCGACGGGAACGGACATCGGCAGGCTTATGATCGAATATGCGGCCAAGCTTGACGAAGCAAAATAAAGGGGAGAAAAACATTGTTTAAAGCTGTGGTATGGGGCGCTAACGGAATGGCGGGGGGAGAGGCGCTGCGGATATTGGCCGGGCATCCTGATATTAAACTTACAACCGTTGTTTCACGGTCAAAAGCTTCACAGCCGGTGTGGGCAGTTCACCCTCACCTGCGGCCTGATTATCCTGAAATTACATTCATACCCCCTGAACAGGCCTTCGATGTCGAAACGGATATAGCTTTCCTCGCGCTCCCTCATAACGCTTCATGGCAAACGATCCTCGAATACAGGAAAAGAGGCGTTAAAGTCGCGGACATGTCAGCCGACGTAAGGCTTAAAGACCTTTCCGCTTATAAGGAATACTACGGGCAGGATCATCCCGCGCCGCAGCTTATGAAAGAGGCCGTATACGGGCTGCCGGAGCTTCACAGGGAAGAGCTTGCCGGAGCCTCCCTTGCCAGCGGAGTCGGATGCAATTCCACGTGCGCGATCCTCGGGCTTTATCCGCTCGCGAAAGCAGGGCTTATAGCCGATGTGCGCATGGAATTGCGCGTCGGGTCGTCGGAGGCCGGGGCAACGCCTTCACAGGGAGGGCACCATCCTTACCGCGACCATACTCTGCGCGTGTATGAACCTTTCCGCCACAGGCACCTTGCGGAAGTTATACAGGAATGCGGGATCGATATATCCGCCGTCACCATGACGATGACCGCCGCCCCTATAGTCCGCGGGGTCCAGATGCTTGCGCAGGTTCGGCTTACAAGAAAACTTAAGGAAGCGGAGATTTGGAAAATTTACAAACCAGCGACGGCGGGACAGCCTTTTTGGTCATTATGCCCCGCGCGTCCCGCTCATATAAGGCTTCCGGACCCAAGGCTCGTGATGGGGAGCAACAGAGCCCTTACGGGATTTGCGTTGCACGAGGACAGAGAACGCCTTATAGTCGTCAGCGCGATAGATAACTTGATGAAAGGGGCTGCCGGAACGGCGGTCCAATGCGCTAACCTTATGTTGGGGCTGGAGGAAACAAAAGGATTGGATATGCGCCCCTGTTACCCCGCATAGTATGGCCGCTCTCAATAATTGATACTCCGATTGCGGCATGATGGAGAAAAATGTATGTTGATTCGTAATTTTTTTTGTTTATTCATTAGCTTGCTGTTTCATTTTTTGATTTTTGTTTTTTTTGCGGATATATCCGTATTCCCTGTGCAAAGCGCCCCGAGGGAACATGCTAATATCCTCGCGGAAGTTGTGCTGTTCCCCGCGCCCGCTAAACAAACAGAAAAACCGGAACAACAAAGCCGTAATACAGAAAATTCAGCCCAGCCGGAAAAAAATGAAATCAAAACAGAACCTCAGAAAATCGCTGCTGAATCAGCTATAACGCCCGAACCGCGAAAAATCATTCCTGAGCCGGCAAAAGCGCCCGAACCGCGGGCCCCAAGGGCTGTGCCTCCGAGAAACCCAACAAATGTAATAAACCCTGCAAATACAATAACAAACCCGACAAATACAGCGCAAAACAGGACGCAAAACAGACAAGATACGAATGCCGATGGAACGAATATTCCCAAAGAAAGCGGTATTTCTTCCGTTCCCGATACTCCTTCCATCAGGCAGCCGCGGAGCGTTCCTTCCATCGCCGCGGTTGATTCCGTCATCGTTGTCAACAGAGTCAGGCCGGTTTCCCCTCAGATCTCACGCAG
>Ga0099364_10002477_pt1 | contig 29364 bp, 21 predicted proteins | sample TergutTh196P3_FD_73070 | JGI IMG/M metagenome (GOLD analysis project Ga0099364, IMG submission 73070) | Microcerotermes parvus P3 segment gut microbial communities from Pointe-Noire, Republic of the Congo - Th196 P3 | ecosystem: Host-associated > Arthropoda: Insects > Digestive system > Gut ...
TTGACAAATTGTTCCGTTTTCACGGTGCGGTTAAGATTGTCGTAGGTAAATTTTGTCGACATGAACTGTCCATTTGCATCTTCTTCGTCAAATGTTTCGATGAGCCGACCGCGCCAATCATAGACGTACTCTGTGATTCGCATCGTGTTGTGTTTGCTGTGCTGGTAAAATATGGACCGTGCTAGTGTTTTTTGCATTCACAGGGGGATTGAAAACGCGGGCGAGAAAGAGTATACTCTGGCTACCTTGTTTTCAACACCTCGAATGGCCGCAACAACCAACTAGCCATGAAAAAATACTTTTTGCTTCCCGCCCTATGTGTTTGCCTGTTTGGTTTTGAGACTTCACCACTTTGTTTTGCCCAAAACGTAGACATAATAGATGAACGTGCGAAAGAAAAAACTGTAGAAAAGCAAACAGCATTTCGATTATCCTCTTTTTATGTTGGTTACCTTTATCCTGTTCCCATTGGCAATCAATGGAAACTGATTGACATTGAAGGCAATATCGTTGGAGAGACGGTTTACGATGGATATGTTCATCCTTTTGATAAAAGCCTTCGCTATGCTTATGTATTAAAAGACGGTAAATGCTATCGAATCGTTTCCAGTGGAAAAACCACCACGATAGAAATACCAAAGGGTTATAATTTGATTGCAGATGTAGGACAAGGAGTAGTAATTTTGGAAAGTGACAGAACCAAAGATGTCAATAATCAGTACGCCTACAATATCTTGACGAATAAATTCATTGGGCAAGGATTTGCCTCTGCGCATATCGCTGGCAACGGGGATAATCTATTACCCATCTCTATTTGGAACAGTGAGATCGAAAATTCTAATTTGACAATATCTGACTTGACAGTAAACGTTCTTGATTTGGTAACAGGTAAAAGGATTCTTGCCTCCGACGAAAAACGCGAGGGTATTATAGGCATTTCGGAAGGTATTGTTAATATCGGTATGGGAAACTACCCGAACCGCTACACTTATCTCGTAGATCGAAATAACAAGCAATTGCTATTGCGTCATGGTGAGCGGCTCTCAGTAGGGCTTTATAAAAATGGTGTTGCGGTAGTCAAATTCCAAGACGAGCAGCCGATAAAAGTGTATCTCATAGATCGTTCAGGGAATATTTTGAGTCCAACATACAAAGTCATTTCAGATAACTCATCAGGCTTATCACGAGTTGTGCCGGGTGAAGGAAACCTCATTAGTCAAGGACATGATTTTTATGGTTTTGTGAATACGTTAGGCAACAATATCATTCCTGCCCAATATATCGATGCCTCGCATTTTCGCGATGGAATGGCACTTGTGCAAAAAAGGGATGATATGGGGGTTTATCTTATTAATTCATTCGGCGACGAACTTTACCAATTACAGGGAATCCCCGAAAGAATGTCTTTGTCATTTCTTGAACGACTTTGGCAAAGTGGAGTTTTTATTGTCGAACGAGAGGAAGATATCCATCATATGTTTCAATTATTCAATATAGATGGTAATCTCATTTATGAGACATTGCTTTGCAGGAAAACAAGCATCAACCCTAATGGTATTCCTACCATTAGGTTATATGAATAACCTTTAGAGGGCGTTTGACAATGCGTCTTCGTCATTCCTGTGGTCGGCAGGAATGACGATACGGGTTCCTATTATTCTTCAGGTAGTTTCCATTCTACCACATGGTTTTTATACTTGTTGTTTAAGTATGAATTTGCATTATCATATAGTTCTTGGCTCATTGCCTTTCCGACGTCCTTGATAGCATTTTCAAGTAGTCCTGGATTGGTCACAAAATCCCTTAACCAAGTAGCATTATTAAAAGAATAATTCTTGTTAGCACCTGTAATTTTATGTGTATGTGACTGACCTTTAAAAGTATATGTAATGGTCAATTCACAATTTGTTGCATCTACAGACTGAACTACATCGAGTAAATCAATTACCCACCCAGATGGAACGGCTGTGATGCGAGACAGAACACTTAGCAAAGCATTTGAAATTATTTGCACTGCCATCTCAGTAGCAGCAGTAAGGACGAGTCCTCGTATCCAATTGATAGTTATCCGTGTGCTTATTGCATCTGCGTCGAGTTCGCCAAGATTATATGCATCTCTGTTAGTGGTCATACCTAGATTAAATTTGAATACCGCTTTTGTTACTATAACCCTATTATCTACGAGGTGAACAGTGTCCGTTCCGTGTGAACCGATAGAGTACCATGGCATTGGGATAATAGTAGCTTTGATTGTCTTAGGTGATTCCCATTCATCACCAGGCTTCTCTGTCATGAAATGGTGGATCCTTCCTGCATAATCAGATGGAATATGTGCAAAACCTAGAGATTCCCATTCTAGTTGGGGGGGAATAATATTATACTCATCACCATGGGTGGCTGTTCCGCCAAGAACATATAAAACCATAAGAGGGCGAGATAAATCATCACTTTCTTTTCTTATATCAAGAGCCACTCGGTTTTCCCTCGGAACATGTTTTTCATCCTCTGAGATAGAACCACCTAATCTAGACACGTCGAAATAAAGATTAACTTCAGGACGACTGCTTGACCAGCTACTCCAAGAGGAGGCAATTGATGGGACAGCAGGACTTATCAATGAACCGATCGATGAATGATAGCATGAGCAATGCGACGTGGATCCACTACTGCAAAAATAAGAACTGGACATAATAAATCTCCTATAAAAAGTGTTAGATTCCAAAATTGGAATCGGTTAATAAAGTAGACCGCGAAAACCGTTTTCGCGATCTTTGTTTTCATAAAGACCATCTGTATGAAAACATTTTTTGTTTTTGATTCGTTTAATAACCATCCGCGATTTTTCGGGAAATGCAAGCACGAATCAACGCTTGTTCCTTTTCTTCTTTGTTTTTTCGCGAGATGGGTTTACAAAGCCTGCTTTTGCAGGAGCACAACCTTTTTGCATAGGTTGCTCGGCGATTGTATGCAAAAAACATAAATCATCATTTGTTTCTTTAATGAGTAACAATGCATTTTGCAACTGTTGCGGCGATGGAACATGTTGTAAAAAATTACACAATTCCAGTAGTATTCTTTCCGGTTCAGACTTCACAGCATCGTATTGAATGCGAAGTAGATGCGGTTGATACTTTTCAAAAAATTCTTCGCGGGCATCTGCCAGGCGACGAAAGGCATACTTAGCAGCACTTGGATGCCAGCACCAAGGGACTTTTTTCATGGACTCATAGCACTCTTCACTACTACGTTCAACACAAATAAACTTTGGTTCTTTCCATGCTTCAATGATTTCAGGGCCCATAAGTGAAAGCATTGGATGTTTACCACAAACCAACGGCGTTTCTATTGGCATATTCTTACACTGAACTCCTGCCCAGCGTCGCAAGTGATTGATACGATCGCTCTGCGATCTTTTTTCTTCGAGCCAAGGTTCTGAATAAGTATTCCGACAGATTTCGCCTAAATACACATCTTCAAAAAAGTGTGGTAGTTTAGTATCATTTGCCGATCCCAAGTCCATGCCAAAGAATAATCCAAGTTCTTTCATTGCGCCGGCAAGTGTATTGATGCCGCTAAAATAGTTTCCCATTACTGCGATGCAGGGGCGATCTATCGTTGGTGCCAATGTTTCTTCGGAACTAGGAAAAAGTCTCAACTGTAGGTCTGCACCACAGATGTCGCTTTTACCTTCCGATTGAGCCACAAGCCATTCTTTGGGAACATAGAGTCCCGTTTCCATTTTCTTATGTAATTCGCCGAGGTAATGATCCACATGATGTAGCACTTTCCAATCGGAAAAATTATTGAGATGCTTGTATGCTTTTTCGATCATTCTTCGACCACGAAATCCATAGCAGTGACATCTATTAACATTGAAAGGGTGATAGACCCATTCATTTACTTTTCGTGGTAGTCCTATGTTTTCTTGAATATGTTGTCCACCGAGATAGACCATCTCCCAATCTACTGGCAGATGTTTCCAAAACTCTTGAACCTTTTCGGTAAAGCCGTCAACGAACACCGCATCATCTTCGAGGATGAGTACCGAATAGATTTCGTTATTCAAGCAATCTTCCAAAATGCGCAAGTGTGCTTTATAGCATCCCCATGCACCGCCACCGCCATCCCACCAATCGGGCGGAGAGACCAGTCCGCCATCAATAGCAGTATATTGTTCGGGTTGTTTGAATGGCCAGTCTACTGGAACTTTTTGATAAAATGCCTCCAATCGTTCCTGTCTGCGGGATAGATTGATGACATAAACGCGTTCAAATATGTTGGATAGCATGATGATAGTTCTCCTTGAAAAATGGGTTGATGTTGCGAAAAATAATTATGAAACAGGAACAATACCTTTGCGGTCTTCCAAAAACTTTGTTTGGACTTTGAGCCGTTCTTCATCTGTTTGTCCCATGAGGTGCCGAATAAAAATTCCGCAAAATCCGTTCATGAGATAGTAGTCTTTCAGTAGTTTGACATCATCGGCATACTCTTGCCAAATAGTTTGATAACAAGCATCTTGGTCATGAAAGTTGTTGAATCGAAGTCTTTCGAGTCCAGGGCGTTCGCTTGCCTCATCCCAAACACGGAGCATGTCGGCAGCCTTGTGAGAGTTTCGAATCAATGCAATTCCTGCATTCGGCTTATCGGGTTGATGCCTAAGACCTTCGCAGGCATAGTCCGCACTCATCATGATTTGCTTATCTTCGATCAGTGGCAGTAGTTCATCTTCAATCGCAAGTTCGTGACAGTAGAAGAACGCATCTGCATCTAAGTAGAGCAAAAAATCTGTTTTATCTCGCATATTCAAATACCTCCAAGTCATGATGTTCGTAACCTATTAACAGCCTCTTCACTTTCATTTACTTTGTTCCGTATAAAATGCAGCAATCTTTTCATCAATGTCCGGCCGTTCGGCAAGTTCATCAATCAAGCCAATGTAAGTCTCATTTTTCGTCCGGCATCCTATCAGTATTTCTTTTACTGTCTTACTAATGTCGCTTCGATTGATTTGTGCCGTGTAGTAGGCTACTTTTTCGACACATGCCCTCCGCAGGTTCGGTAGCAGTATCTTTTTGATCCAAAGACAGGCAAAGGCATGGGCTTTTTCTGCCGTCAATTCGGGAAAATGCTTTCGCCATATCCGCACGGCTGCCGAAATATCATGAGTCTTATCTGCAATGTAAACATTCGCATCCGACTTCAATTCACGTGTATGGTGATTCTCATACGCGGCATAAATCAATGGCTGATTGGCTTCACGACACACAAGCATTGTCTCGGTACATACTTCGTGTTTCTCCGTATCAAGTATCATTAGCCCTGCCGTTGCTTTGCGTATGGACTTTGCCGTGTTGGAATCGATTCGTTCAATCTTGTCTACTACTTTACTCCAAACAGGCATATCATTCGTTCGGATTTCGACACCGGTTCGCGATACATGGACGCCTGATATTTTATCCCGCAACACAATGATGAGCGTAATTGCCACCATGGAAACGGAACCTATAATAATGGCAAGTGGTATAATTATCTTGGGTGTTAAAATCTCTGTCATTGCTACATCACCTCCCTTCTTGTAATCTTGATCGGCGTCAAATTAAACCCGCTCGATTCCAAAAACTCTCCCTCGACCATACAGACTGCAAACGCATCGGCATATCGACCACTACACTGCTGGACAAATGTATCAAAACTTTCCCAGATGACCGATGCTGGTTCTTTTTCATGTCTGCCTACTTCCCAAAATTTTCCCCAGGAACCTTGGTGTGCAATGTATTCGGTGCCATCTACTTCTTTTCGATAGGCAACTCTTGCCGTTGCATGCATCCAGTTGCCGCGATTGATGGCTGTCTTGATGTTGCCAACATAGTTTATTTGTCGCGGGACTGCAACACTGTTTCCAAATGTTATGGGAAACCCTGCGGCAACACAATCAAACACAACACGAGCAAGATCCCGGCCTCGAAAATGTCCAAGATAGCATGCTCCAACTTGACATTTTTCTGCATCGGCAAGGAGTTCGTTGGTATATTTTGGTGGATTGCGAAGTGATTGTTCATATGTGCCAACCTTTTCTATATCAAACATGCCGCGTCTATTGGCACTCGTTAGCATCGACGACAGTGATGCACCTTCGCCGCGAATGCCCGCATCTCGTTTGCCGAGATCCCAAGTATGAAATGGATTGAAACGCTTGTATCGGAGTTTATATCCATCAGCGAGATGTGTCAGTAGCATTGCATTGACGGCATGGTTCGTTGCACATCCGGCACAAGAACCACGGCTGCCTTGACTAAAATCATGCCAGTCAATGTTAAAATGTTTGCTCTCCTGTCCTTCCGGCTTGCCGGAAGGACAATTCCCCAGCAACTCCCCTATACCACACCGCTTCGATTCTCGTTACCCATTCCGCTCAGCAAGCGCTCCACCGCACGGCGAACCTCACGAATGTGCTCTTGCAATTCCAATACCATTATGCGATAATTGTCCTCCAACAAACGAATGACCGCCTCATTCGCATCAAATACCCAATCGCCATCCAACTCTTGTAACTCTATCACTATCGGATTGCCCGACTCAATAAATCGCTCAAATGTGTCCTCTATGACCCGAATCTTGATGCGGTCAAGTTCCAAAACTAGCGTTTCCACCCGCCCGTTCCACTCATCGTAATCCGCGACGGCTCGGTCATACTGAACCCGAAAACGGTCATACTGCTGACGAACATCCCGCGGTGCAAGAACCCGTAACGCTTCAATGATGCCCGAAACCCTATCAAGATCGGCACGAATCGACTCCGTATTCCGCCGCAACCGCGCAACGCGTTCCTGCAATACGAGCAAATCGGGCAATACGGAGTCATCCAAGTCTTGCAGTGCCGTCTGAATGGTCGGTGAAAGCAGTGCGTCAGCCGGTTTGATTCGGCAATCGGGCTGCAAGGTGATTGTAAGACGGAGTTTTTTCTGCGACGCATCGGAAAGGTCATTGGCGTCGATGTTCATCGTGCCGGCAGCGAAAATGTCATCCAGGATCGGTGCGTAGGGAGCAAACAACGCGATGGGGATTCTTCCGATTCGGGCATTTTGCAGAATGTTGACCTGTTCTTTCGGATAATTATGAGCAATGAAAAATGGCGCGGAATCAATTTGCCCGTGGATTTCCATAACATACGGAGCAAGCAGCGATGTGGTATTGTTGCCGATGGTCGAAATCCAGCCGAATTCGAGCCGCACCGTCGTGTGAAATGGTTCGGCAAGCGTTCGGTCAATGCACTCGACCTCAATATCTTCAAATCGCGATAATCGGAACGTATCCATCCAATCGCTTTCCAGAATCGATTCGGCACCGCTCAATTCGGCATCGCGTCGGGAGCCGGTTTTTTCAATCGTTCCGCGCAAGCCCGATACGGTCGTATGGCGATAGCGATACGGCAAAAACGAAAACCGTACGGTTTCGGCGGTGAGGTCGAAATTGATGACGGGATGGTTTTGGCGTTTGAGGGCGAGTCCCTTGAAAGTCAGCCTGCCGCGTCGGAGAGCATCGGCGGGTTCCTTTTGGAGGTCGTATAAGATGTAGACGCGGTCGAATGTGATGCTGATCCCGGTTTGCGTTTCGACTCGGTCGAAGAGCATTCGGAAAATGGGAGCGGGCTGGGCGAGTATGGCGATACCGGCGGCGATGAGGGCCAGCAAGAGGAAGAGAATCAGGAGCCAAAGTAACAGTTTCGTGATGGGATACGTGATATTCATTGCATTTGGGCGGCTGGGTATCGGTTTATTATAGCGTTAACTTCGCCATTCCGGCGAATCGTCATTTCGGCTCTCCTCGTCATCCCGGCTTTCCTCGTCATTTCGGCTTTCCTCGTCATCCCGGCGAAAGCCGAGAACCAGACATTGCGTGCGATGCCGGTTCCTCTGGGTTCCGGCTTTCGCCGGAATGACGGTTTCTATTGCGAATCAGCCGCGGCGAACGGCTTCGTAGAGCATAGCGAAATCTTTATCCCTGCGATCGAGAGCTTTTTCGAAGGATTCGGCAATCCGTGCGATTTGCTCTTTTTGATTTTGGAGTAGGCTTTCCGATTGTTTCCAATAGATGTAAGCGACGATGGCGATACCGCCGCCGCCGAAGGCGAGTGTTCCCGCTGCGTTGATGAGGATTTGTTCCATAGTGGGATGTGTATGTAATTTTTCAAGAGTTTAGCAGGAATTGCATCATCGGCCGTAAGGGGATGGGTTGATTGTTGCACCCCCCAGGGGGCATTGCATTTCGCGAAAAATCGGACATAATTATCCGACGTACTCCATAGGGCAATATCTTAAAAAATATGGCGGATATTCATAAATTGACTGTACAGTTACGCGACCGAGGAACCAAACGAGCCAATCGGCGACTGCGGCAAGGCGGACAAATACCGGCTATCCTCTATGGCCATAAAAAGGAATCCAAAGGCCTTACCCTTTCGGCCAACGAACTGCACGCGGCCGTCAGACACGGGAACCGATTCGTCGCCCTCACCGGCGGAGTCTCGGAAAGTGCCTTCATCAAAGACGTCCAATGGAATACCTGGGGAACCGAAATCCTGCACGTCGACTTTGCCCGAGTCAGTGCGGATGAAAAAATCAACGTGACGGTCGCCATCGAACTCCGCGGCGAAGCGCCCGGCACAAAAGACGGCGGAGTCGTCAAACAAACGCTGCACGCGATCGAACTCGAATGCGAAGCCGCCGCCGTTCCCGAAAAACTCTCCGTCAACATCAATCGGCTGGAGTTCAATCAAACATATCACGTCAGCGATCTCGAGTTGCCGCCGGGCGCGAAAGCACTCACCGACCCGACGGGCGTTGTCGTAAGTTGTATCGCACCCGTCGAAGTTTCCGATGAAGATGCCGCCGAAGGTGATGCCGAACCCGAAATCATCGGACGCAAAAAAGCCGAAGAAGAATGAAACTCATCGCAGGCCTCGGCAATCCCGGTGCGAAGTATCGAATGACCCGGCACAACGTCGGGTACATGGTGCTGGCCGAACTTGCAAGGCAATTCTCGGCAAGCAAGCCGCAAAACAAGTTTCACGGCGAATTCGTTACAATCCGCGACTCGGCAGGCGAGTCGATTCTTTTGCTGGCTCCGACGACTTATATGAACCGGAGCGGATTGAGCGTCGGCGAAGCGGTGCGGTTCTACAAAATCCCGGCAAGCGATGTTTTGGTCATTTGCGATGATTTGAACTTGCCGTTTACGCGGTTGCGTCTTCGCGGCGAAGGGGGTAGCGGCGGGCAGAAGGGTTTGGCGGATATAATACAGGTGCTTGGCACGCAGCAGGTTCCGCGGTTGCGGGTTGGCATTGGCGGTCCGCCTGGCCAGATGGATGCGTCGGATTATGTATTGATGAATTTCACGGAGAAGGAGCAGACTGATTTGCAGATCACGATCAAGCAATCGGCAGATGCGGCAATGTGTTGGGTGCATTCGGGCATCGAAACGGCAATGAATCGATTCAATGCACACGAGCGTTAGCCAACTGTCCCGCCGGGCGGGACGCCAAAGGTAGGCGGGTGCACAAAGGTAGGCACCCGACCGCCGGGCGGGTGCACAAAGGTAGGCACCCGACCGCCGGGCGGGTGCGTCGGCGCAGCCGACCGGAGGATTCAAAATGCGGCGAGCCGCAGTTGCCGCCCGGCGGTCGGCAACCTACCTATTTTGACGTTTGCAATCGGCCCGGCATTTTTCGCTCTTTTCTTGCTATCGGCCAAAAATGTGCTATACTACATCCACCTCTAATGTGCAGCAATATGTTACGGTTTCTCTGCGTTTGTCTTTTCGTTTTTGCGTTTTGTTCCATTGGTTCCGCGCAGTTGCAACGGCCACAGGGTGCCGACTGGGGAAATAATCAAAATGACCAAAATGCCCAAATTGTACAAATTCCCCTGACCTACGTTCCCCGCAATCTTTCCCGCGAAGGCGATTTCAAGGTCGTTGTGGTGCCGGCAACCAATGCCCGGCAGGCCCGGCTTGACGCTCAAACATACCATCTCGGTTGGGATGCTCTTGATGCTCGGGAAGGCCAATCCCGAGTGATGTATGAAGTGCTTTTGCGAAAGCGTGCCCCCCGCGTTCCTGGCACTCCGCCCGTTACGCGGCGAATCCCGCGATGAGGTTGATTGCCTTACGGCAGGGAACTTTTCGAGATGAGGACCGTCTCCTCGCCTGCGGCGGATTGGTCCGCCGTGTGAATGTCAAACAACTTGGAAAGCAATCGGCGAACCGACGGATGAGCCGATGCCCATGAATCATTTTTCAACGCATCCAAAAGGAATTTGGGCTCGACAAACAACTCGAGCGGCGACGAAAGCGCACTCCTGTCGGATAATCTCTTGATCAGATGCTTTTCCTGGTCCGAAAGTTTATGGACACGTATGAGTTCCCGAAGCAGCCCGTTGGGATCATTCCGTTCTTTTTCGTCCTGTTGTCGCTTCCAGGCCTGCCAAATGAAAAATGCGGCAAACGGTATGACTGCGAAGACGGCAACGATCCCGAAAGATACGAAACCGTTGGTCGTTTTTTCAACGCTCGGCTTGAATCCCTCCGAGATTTCCTGCGTAACGCGATACCCGTAGCCGTCCCGTTCCAATCTGGGGGCATTTCCCCTGAGAACGTTGTATCCTCCGCCGGAACCTTTTTCCTGGTCGCTTTCCCCGCAACCGGCAACCAAGCACAGAGCCGTTGCAATACCAGCGAACACGACAAAGCGGAGAGCGTATTTCATGGCAGTCGTCAAACGTAAAGCGGGAGTATTGACAGTATAACGTATGATAGTGCTTTTTGCAAGTGAAATTTTGCGAGATTCCCCATACTTGTTCGGAGGTCGTCATTCCGGCGAAAGCCGGAATCCAGGCATTGCGTGCGATGGCGGTTCTTCTGGGTTCCGGCTTTCGCCGGAATGACGATGGGGCAATGACAATTTTCAGGATTCCCCCTATTTCCCGATGCAAAATCGGCTGAATATGTTTTCCAAAATGTCCTCCGTGTGGATGGTTCCATCAATCAAGCCCAACTGGTTGACGGCATTGCGCAATTCCAGCGCAATCAATGCCGGATCCCATAACGCCCTCGCCCGAAATAAGGACTCGCCTGCCGATTGCAACGCCTCCCGGCATCGCAGTGCCGTATTAGGCAACATGCCGTACTCCGACGATCGGCAAAGCAGGTTGCCAACTTCCCGGAACAAATCATCCAACGATTCGGCAGGCCGCTTCGTTTGGAAAAAGACAGTGCGTGCCGACGCGGCCGGGTTTTCGGGACACATCTCCTCACGGCACATCGTCTCATAGCAATGGATCACGACATCGGCCTGTTTGATGATTTCCAGCGTTTTCCTTTGGGCGGCTTCGTCGAGCAGATCGACGGCGTCGTTGCCGATTCCGGCGGTATCAATCAACACGACGGGAATACCCTGCCAGTCGGTTTCCGCTTCGATGTAGTCCCGAGTCGTCCCGGCCTGCGCGGAAACAATTGCCGCTTCCCGGCGGAGCAATTTGTTGAAGAGCGTACTTTTTCCGGCATTGTGCAAGCCGGTCAGGACGATTTTCGGTTTCCCGCCGTCAATTCCCCGTTGCGTGATTTTCCGCTGGAGTTGTTCGATTTGTTCGGAGGCGTCGGCAAGCGTTTTTTGTAATTGGCCTGCCGATATTTCGTCAATGTCCTCGTCGGCAAAATCGAGCGATGCTTCGAGTTGCGTCAAAGTGTCCAAGAGTCGGGAACGGACCGCGGAAAGCGGCGTGGAAACATTGCCAGCCAGTTGCTGGAGGGCCGTTTTCAGGTCGAGACTGCTTTCCGCATCAATCACGCCGAGGACGGCTTCGGCTTGGGCGAGGTCGAGCCGACCCGACAAAAATGCCCGTAAAGTGAATTCGCCCGGCTTGGCCAACCGCACATTCCCGGATGATGCGAGGAGTGCTGCCGTGATGGCATCGAGCAAGACGGGCGTGCCGAACGTGTGAATTTCGACGGTTTCATCGCCGGTGTAACTTTGTCCTTCTTTCCAAACGAGCAGTTTTGCGGGAAAGGGCGGCAAAGTAAAATGGCCGACGGGCAGGGAGATTCGGGTATCGACGCATACCGCCCGATGTTCAGCGGTCAGCGATTCGGGCGTTTCGATGATGGTTTTCGCGATCCTGACGGCAAGTTTTCCGCTGATTCGCAGTATGCCGCGGATCGCATTTCCCGGTGCGGATGCCTGCGCGATGATGGTGTCGTGAATCATAGGGAAGACCGATTGTACCCGATTGTGCCGAATTTTCCTATTGTCAGGGTCAACTCCTTGCCGATAGCCCTACAAAGACCGCAAGAGTCGCAAGCGCAAGAGCCGGGGGCGTAAGCCCCCGGGTACGCGTCGAACACCCGGGGGCTAACGCCCCCGGCTCTTGCGCTAACGCCCCCGGCTCGTGCGCGATTTGCTCTTGCGCGATTTGCTCGTGCGCTTGCGCAATATGCGTCTTGCGTCCGCATCCCTAAATGATTCGAATAGGCATTTTACTCTTCCTGTTTTTGTCGCCGAACTTGTTTGCGCAGGTCTTTCCCCGCACGTCTTCGCCGTTTTGCACCGCATCCACGCAAGTCGGCAAACAAGGATGCGAACGGATCTTTGCCGATTATGCCAATCTGTATAACCCGCACAACGCGAAAAATTTCGGAGTTGCCATGCTCGGCGGGGCCCTGCTGGCCAATACCGAAATGGATCACCACTTTCAGGATTGGTATCGGGATAATATCCGTTCCGGCTGCACCAACGAATTAGCCAAAATCTCGAAGCAGTTTGGGGAAGGCCATATTCTGATTCCCGCAATGGCCGCATCCGCCGTGACGTACCGTTTTTGGCAAACCTGGCGGGAGGTGCCGGACGGGCTGTGCACCTTCGGCGAATGGACGGATCGCTCGACTCGGGGATATTTAGTCGGCGCACCGACGCTGCTTATGTTTCAATCCGTAACGGGCGGCGGTCGCCCGCGGAGCGGTGTGTCGCATTGGAAACCCTTTCGGAATCACAACGGCATCAGCGGACATGCCTATTTGGGTGCCGTACCGTTCATTACGGCCGCTCATATGACGGAGAAACCCGCCGCGAAGGGACTGTTTTACGCATTATCGACATTCTGTGCGTGGAGCAGGGTCAATGATGATGCCCATTATCTTTCGCAGGTCGCTCTGGGTTGGTATTTGGCGTATTTGTCGGTCAGAGCGGTATCGGAAACGGAAGGAAGCCGACTGCCCAAGGGGCTCACCATTTTCCCTGTGAGCATAGAAGATTCGGTCGGCATCGGCCTGCGGTATCAGTATTAGGGTAGTGCACAAGAGTCGCGTACGCAAGAGCGAGCGAGCACGAGCCGGGGGATGGCGCACGAGCCGGGGGCGTAAGCCCCCGGGTTGATCCATCAAAAAATATCATATGTCGAACCCGGGGGCTAACGCCCCCGGCTCTTGCGCGAACGCGCTCGTGCGCCGCTTCTAATCATCAAAACCACCCACGATGTCATCATCGAAGGCCTCGTTGTCGTCGTCCGGCAACGCATCATTGAAAAACTGCGTCGTGTAGTCTATCTCCATCGCCTCAATGCCTGCCTCAACACTATCCTCCGGGACATCCGGCAAGTCATTCAATAACGCATATTCCCGTTTGACCACCGGCGCCTGCATCGCCTCCAATGCCATCGCCATCTCGTCTTTCAATTTCCATTGCGCTCCCTGATACGTATTGAAGCCCGTGCCCGCCGGTATCAAATGCCCCAAAATCACATTCTCTTTCAGGCCGATCAAATGATCCGTTCGGCTTGCCAGTGCCGCTTCCGTTAAAACCTTCGTCGTTTCCTGAAAACTGGCCGCCGAAATGAAACTCGAACTCTGCACTGCCGCCTTCGTGATGCCCAACAACTGCGTCGATGCGTGCGCCAAATCCGTCTTCTTGCACGTCGCCGGCTGACCGCCCTCCGCTTCCGTTGCATCATTCAGTTGCTCAAACTCTTCCCGGCGGATAATCGTATTCGGGTCCAAGCCCGTATCGCCGGGCTCCATCACCTTGACGCACGCCGCGATGTCCCTATTCGACTTGCGGAACTGGAATCGGTCAATCTGCACGCCTTCCAACAATTTCGTATCCCCTGCCGATTCAATGCGAACTTTACGCAACATCTGCGAAATGATGACCTCGATGTGCTTGTCGTTAATCTTCACCCGCTGACTGCGGTAGACATTTTGCACCTCGCGGACAAGGTATTCCTGCACTTCCTCTTCGCCGGAAATCCGCAGAATATCGTGCGGGACGAGGGGGCCGTCGGTAATCGCATCGCCGGATTTGACCGGGTCGCCCGCCTGCACCCGAAGATGCTTGCCGTGCGAAATGTCATGGACACGCTCAATGCCGGTCTCATCATTTCTCACGATAATCGTTCGTTTGCCGTGCCGTTTGGGCCCGAGTTCGACGACGCCGTCAATTTCCGCAATCACGGCGGGGTCTTTGGGTTTTCGGGCTTCAAAGATTTCCGTAACCCGCGGCAAACCGCCCGTAATGTCCTGCGTTTTCCCAACATCGCGCGGCGTTTTCGCCAGCAAGGCACCGCGTTTGACTTCAGCACCGTCTTCGACCTCGACGATTGCACGGCCCGGGATGTAATAAAAGTCCAACACTTCGTTCCCGTCGGGACTCATAATGTCAATCTGCGGAATCCGGTCGCCCTTCAAGTCCATCACGGTGCGGACATCCTTGCCGGTGTGCAAGTCTTTTTCCACCCGCACGGTTTCACCATCCACGATTTCGACGAAATGAATTTTTCCGGCAACTTTCGCGAGAATCGGGACGTTATGCGGATCCCAGTTGCAAATAATGTCGCCGACCTTGATTTCCGCACCGTCTTTGACCGTAATAGTCGCCCCGATGGGGATGCTGTAGCGTTCCCTTTCGCGGCCCTTTTGGTCAACGATCGCGACCGCTCCGTTGCGGGACAGCGACACGCTTTGGCCCGCCTGGCTTTCGATGACTTCAAGTTGCACGAACTTGGCGAAACCGGCATATTTCGATTTGACATCGCTTTCTTCGACATCCCGCGATGCCACACCGCCGATATGGAATGTCCGCATCGTCAACTGCGTCCCGGGTTCGCCGATACTTTGGGCGGCGATGATCCCCACGGCGAGCCCCTGCTCGACCAACTGGCTCGTCGATAAATCCATCCCATAGCATTTAGCGCATATGCCCAACTCGGATTCGCACGTCATCGGGCTGCGGATTTGAATCCGCTCGAGGCCGAGTTCTTCGATTTTTCGGGCAACTTCCGATGTAATCAAGTCATTTTCCATGACGATGACTTCGTCGGTAATCGGGTTGACGATATTCGTTCGCGAAATTCGGCCCCGGATGGAGTCCGCCAGGCTGACTTCGACTTTTTCGCCGCGGTAGATAACACCCTTGGTAATCCCCTGCGTCGTTCCGCAATCATCCGTCGTTACGACGACATTTTGGGCGACGTCGGCAAGTTTTCGGGTCATATAACCGGAGTCTGCCGTTTTGAGAGCGGTATCGGCCAATCCCTTTCGGGCACCGTGCGTCGAACTGAAGTATTCCAACACGTTGAGGCCTTCACGGAAGTTGGCCTTAATGGGCGTTTCGATAATTTTCCCGCTCGGCTTGGCCATCAATCCCCGCATACCCGCAAGTTGACGAATCTGTTCCTGACCGCCCCTCGCACCGGAAATCGCCATCAAATAGATCGGATTGACATACCACCGTTCCCAGCCGCGTTCTTTTCGGTCATCGACCTCGAGTTCCTTCATCATTTGTGCGGTAATCTCTTCCCGAGCGTGCGTCCAGGTATCAAGCACTTTGTTGTACCGTTCGACTTCGGCAATGATCCCGTCTTCGTAACGCCGTCGGACTTTTTCGACCTCTTTTTCCGAGTTTTCGATGATCTGCTGTTTGGTTCCCGGCGTTACCAAATCGTCCGTCGCGAAGGACAGACCGCTCTGCGTCGCACCCACAAAACCGATCCGCATCAAACGGTCAAGCAAATCAATCGTCCCGCGCCGGCCAATGTGTTCGTGGCAATCGCTGATGACCGCCTGCAATCCGGCGGAGCGGAGCGTATCGTTGTAAAACGGCATTCCTTCGGGTAGAATGTCGTTGAAAATCATTCTTCCCGGCGTTGTTTCAAATACCTTGCCGACGTGGGTTTTTCGGTCCGTTTTCAGCCAGCGTCCCTTCGGCATTCGGACTTTGATTTTCGCGTGCAGGTCGACTTTGCCGTGCGCGTAGGCGAGCAAAAGTTCTTCCCGATTCGAGAATGCCATACCTTCCCCGACCACGCCGGGCCGTTCCATTGTCAGGTAATAGCATCCCATCACGACGTCCTGCGACGGGGAAATAATCGGGGAGCCGTTGGCCGGACTAAAAATGTTGTTCGTCGCGAGCATCAGGGTATGCGCTTCGACCTGCGCTTCGAGCGACAGCGGAAGATGTACCGCCATCTGGTCGCCGTCGAAGTCCGCATTGAACCCCCGGCAAACGAGCGGATGCAACTTGATTGCATTCCCCTCGACCAAGACGGGCTCGAACGCTTGAATCCCCATCCGGTGAAGCGTCGGAGCACGGTTCAACAATACCGGATGATTCTGAATCACTTCTTCCAAAATATCCCAAACTTCCTCATCCTTGCGTTCGAGCATTTTTTTCGCGCTTTTGATGGTGTCGGCATGCTGCAACTCTTTCAAGCGGCGGATGATAAACGGCTGGAACAACTCCAGAGCGATCTTCTTCGGCAGACCGCACTGATGCAGCCGGAGATGCGGACCGACGACGATCACGCTTCGGGCCGAATAATCGACACGCTTCCCCAACAGGTTTTCGCGGAATCGGCCTTGTTTCCCCTTAATCATATCGGTAATCGACTTGAGCGGCCGGTTGCTCGAGCCCAACACGGGCCGACGGCATCGGTTGTTGTCGAATAACGCATCGACCGATTGCTGGAGCATCCGTTTTTCGTTGCGGATAATGACTTCCGGGGCGTTAAGATCCACCAGTTTCTTGAGCCGCGAATTCCGGTTAATGATCCGCCGGTATAAATCATTCAAATCGCTCGTCGCGAATGTGCCGGATTCAAGCAAAACCAGCGGACGCAAATCCGGCGGGATGACCGGGATGACGTCCAATACCATCCATTCCGGTTTGTTGTCGCTATCCCGAAGGGCTTCGACCAGTTTCAGCCGGTTGATGATGTCTTTTTTCCGCTGTTTCGACTTGGTTTCGGTCAACTCTTGCCGAAGTTCGTCGGAAAGTTTGACGAGATCAAGATTTTGGAGCAATTTACGGATCGCTTCGGCTCCCATATCGGCATGGAATTTACCGGAAGCATCCTGCTCCCGGCATTTTCGGTATTCCTCTTCGTTGAGGAGTTCCCCGACTTTGGTTTCGGTTTCACCCGGCGTGATCACGGCATAATCTTGAAAATAGATGACTTTTTCGAGACTGCTGGCCTTCATGGAAAGAAGCGTCGCGAGTCGGCTTGAGGCGGCCTTGAAAAACCAGATATGCACGACGGGCGCAACGAGGTCGATGTGTCCCATTCGCTTGCGGCGGACGCGGCTATGCGTAATTTTCACGCCGCAGCGGTCGCAGGTCATCCCTTTGTACTTCATCCCCCGGTATTTTCCGCAGGCGCATTCCCAGTCTTTTTCGGGCCCGAAGATTTTTTCGCAGAAAAGTCCATCTCGCTCGGGCCGGTAGGTCCGGTAATTGATGGTTTCTGGTTTTTTCACTTCGCCGTAGGACCAGCCGCGGATGTCGCTGGGTTTGGCGAGGCTTATTTTAACGGCAGAGTAATCGTTAATGCGGTCGTAAGTAAATTCGTTGCTCACAGAAACTCCCGTTTTGGCTTGAAGATTGATAGCGGTTATCGCACGGAGAGCGCAGGTTCCTCTTATCCCATCTTGGAAAGTCAACAATCCGTCTCCGCGTGCTTGCCTATTCTAACGCAGGGCGAAATAAAATCAACCGGGGGGGACAATCGGCACGAAAATTGCTAGGGACGCCGATTGGGACACGGTTTGCCGCTGAAGGTAGGCCGTCGACCGCCGGGCGACTGCACAAGGTAGGCCGTCGACCGCCGGGCGACGGCGTGCGGTACTCCGCACTGATTCGGAAAACGGTCGGCTGCGCCGACGCACCCGCCCGGCGGTCGGGTGCCTACCTTATTCGGCGGCCTACCTTTGGCTGTCGACCTTGCCTAGCAGAAGAAACTTTTCGCGAGCGTAACGGCCGAACTCGCGTTGTCGCTGTACCCGTCGGCACCGATTTTTTTGGCGAACTCATCCGTAACGGGCGCGCCGCCAATGATGACCTTCGATGTGCCGCGAAGGCCGTCCGATTCGAGTTGCTCAATAACCTTTTTCATCTGCGGCATCGTCGTCGTCAACAGTGCCGACATCGCGACCAGCGTGCCGGTTTGCTCTTGAACGGCCGCGACGAATTGTTCCGGCGAAACATCGACTCCGAGATCGACGACCTCAAAACCGCCGCCTTCCAGCATGGCCGCCACTAAATTTTTCCCGATGTCGTGAAAATCGCCTTTGACGGTCCCGATCACGACGCGGCCAATTTTTTGAATCCCGGAATCCGTCAAGAGCGGATTCAAAATTTCCATTGCCGACTGCATGGCTCGGGCGGAAATCATCAATTCCGGCACGAAGTATTCGCCTTCTTCGAAGAGTCGCCCGACTTCTTGCATTGCCGGTACGAGGTGTTCGTCCATAATGTTTTGCGGCGTAACCTTCTCTGCGAGGTTTTGGTGGACTTCTTTCAAGACGGCATCCAGATTACCGTCGATAACGCTTTGGGCGAGGGGCGAAAATTCGGTCGTAGACATTGCGGGTTATTTTATCATAAACGCCGACGGGTTGGTTGCCGACTGCAAGCATCGCAACAGGTAGGTTGCCGACCGCCGGGCGGCAACTGCGGCTTGCCGCATTTTGAATTTTTCAGTCGGCTATCGCCGACACAGTCGCCCGGCGGTCGACTGCCTACCTTCAACTGCCAGCGCTATCGGCTGCCTACCTTTGGCCGTTTAGGGCTAGAATTTTCCTCCATTTTATGCGAAAATAGGATGCGCACGCTTTCAACTTGCACGATTCATTATGAAAAGGCCAGCGTTTACTTTGATAGAACTCTTGGTGGTCATCGTTATCATCGGACTCCTCGCCGCCATCCTGTTGTCCGCCATCAATATGGCACGCGAAACCGCCCGACGCGGACACTGCGTTTCCCGACAACGCGACCTCGCGTTGGCTATGATCGACTATTCCGTCTCCAATAACGGATTGCCCGGCTATCTCAACCAATTGGGCGAAACGCCGATTCATTCCTGGGCGATTGCGATCATGCCGGGCATCGGGGAAGCTGGCCGCTATGCCGTTTTGATGAAACCGGCACCCAGCGAAGATGAACTCCGCAGGTCCATCGCGCCGCTTTCCGCGTTGATTTGTCCAAGCGACAATCCCAGGGAAAATGGCCGATTGAACTACATCGTCAACTGCGGGCCTGCGAGCGAAACGAATAATTTCCAGGATTTCATGCTGTTCAAAGATCGCCGTTATCCCCTCACGTCGACAAATGTAAGATACCACATCGAGGAGATTCCCGACGGGGCGTCCAACACGATTTTGCTGTCGGAAAATGTGTTGTTCCCGAATAACCAGGATGCGTCTTCCGAGCCGGGTTTTTGGTATATCGCCAGCACGGACGCGAACGGGGCCCGGCATAATTGGCCGTCGCTATCCCAGGTGGCCAACCCGCGGGCAAGAAATATGGAAGACGTCAATCATCTCGGATTTGTTTGGGCGCGTTCCAGCGAGTATTTGCCTCTTGCGTCGGTGAGTGCTACGATGCGGGGGGTTGCGGGAACGACGGTGCGTGCGCGTCCCTCGTCTCGCCATCCGGGCACGGTTGTTGCGGGCTTTGCCGACGGATCGGCTCGGGTGATTAATGACGACATTGCCATCGACGATTGGCTCCGAGCGGTCTGCCCCGATGATAATGGATGGAATTGATGGACGCTTAACGCAAGATCGTGTGTGCGCACGAGCCGGGGGCATCGCGCAAGAGCCGGGGGCGTAAGCCCCCGGGTTGATCTATCAAAGAATATCATATGTCGAACCCGGGGGCTTACGCCCCCGGCTCTTGTTCACATCCCCCTCTCTCTTGCTAATCCTGCAGGCGTGGCTTCAGCACGGAAATACCCAGCGGCGGGAAATACGCCTCGATGGATGCCGGTCGGCCATGCGAACATTCCTCCGTGGCCATCACGCCGGGACCGTTGCCCGTGTTGCCGCCGCCGTAAAATTCCGAATCACTACTGAAGATTTCCTCGTAATAACAATTGATCGGCACTCCCAACCTCATCGTCCGAGGCACCGGCGTAAAATTGCACAACACCACCAAGAAATCCGGCCAATTTCGCGCTTTGCGGATGAACGCAAACGTACTCGCCTCCCAATTATTGCAGTCCAACCACTCAAATCCGCGGCCGTCAAAATCGTATTCGTACAATGCCGGTTCGTTGCGGTACATTCGATTCAAGTCGGCAATGCAACGCTGCAGGCCCTGATGGGGCTCCCATTCCAAAAGATGCCATTGCAAACTCTCATCGAAGTTCCATTCATTCCATTGCCCGAATTCGCTGCCCATCATCGTCAATTTTTTGCCGGGATGCGTCCACATGTAGCCGTAGAGCAATCGGGCATTGGCAAATTTCTGCCATAAATCGCCGGGAACCTGATCCAAGACGGAACCCTTGCCGTGTACGACTTCATCATGCGAAATCGGCAGAATGAAATTCTCGTGAAACGCATAAATCAAACTGAAGGTCAGTTCGTCGTGATGAAATTTTCGGTGTACCGGATCATGCCGCATATACCGGAGTGTATCATTCATCCAGCCCATATTCCATTTCATCGCAAACCCGAGTCCGCCGCAGTACGTCGGTCTCGACACGCCGGGCCAAGCCGTTGACTCTTCGGCAATCATCAGCACATTCGGATACTGGATGCCGACTTGCTCGTTGAGCGTTTTGATAAAATCAATCGCCCGCAAGTTTTCCCGACCGCCGAATTCGTTGGGAATCCAGTCGTTTTCTTCGCGGCTATAGTCCAAGTAGAGCATCGACGCGACGGCATCGACGCGGAGACCGTCGATGTGGTATTTATCGAGCCAAAAGATCGCATTGGAAATCAAGAAATTGCGAACTTCGTTGCGTCCGTAATTGAAGATGAGCGTTCCCCAATCGCGGTGTTCTCCTTGTTTCGGGTCGGCATGTTCGTAGAGGGCGGTGCCGTCGAATTGGCGGAGTCCATGTCCATCCCGGGGGAAGTGAGCGGGCACCCAATCGACGATGACGCCGATGTCGTTTTGATGGCAGAGATCGACGAGGTACATAAAATCTTCCGGTCCGCCGTACCGGCTGGTTACGGAGAAGTAGCCGACAACTTGGTAGCCCCAACTGGCCGAAAGGGGGTGTTCGGCAACGGGCAGGAGTTCGATATGGGTGTATCCCATTTCTTTGACGTAATCGACGAGTTGGTCGGCCACATCGCGGTAGGTGAGCCAGCGGTTGGGATCATCGCCGGGTCGTTTCCAGGAGCCGAGATGGACTTCGTAGATGGACATCGGCTTGTGAAGCCAGTCGTTTGATTGGCTGCTGCGTTTTTTGAGCCAATCGGCATCATTCCACTGAAAGCGTTCGAGGTCAACGACTTTCGAGGCGGTATAGGGCGGCATTTCGGCGTAAAACCCGACGGGATCGGATTTTTCGAAGCATGCGTTGTTGGTTTTGAGAAGGTATTTGTATGTCGCCCATTCATTGACGTCCGGGACGAAGATTTCCCAGAACCCGGAGAAGCGGTTATTGTTCATGGGATTCGCGTTTCCATCCCAATTATTGAAATCTCCGACGACGCTGACGGCGGCGGCATTGGGTGCCCAGACGGCAAAGTTCACGCCTTTTTGCCCATTGACTTCGCGGAAATGGGCGCCGAGTTTTTCGTAACTGGTCCAGTGGGTTCCTTCGCGGAGCAGGTGGAGGTCGAAATCGGTCAGGAAAAAATTGGACGAAAGTTGCGACGGCATTGCGGATGGGACAAAAACATGCGATTTTATCTGCCTATTATAAGGGTAAAACGGATTTTAGCAAGGTAAGCGGAGCAGTCGGCGTGCCCAGGGCGGATGCCCCTCGTCATTCCGGCGAAAGCCGGAACCCAGAGGAACCGGCATCACACGCAATGTCTGGATCCCGGCTTGCGCCGGGATGACGAAAAAAATGCCGGGATGATGATCCAGGTAGGCAGTCGGCGTGCCCAGGGCGGCACAAGGTAGGCCGTCGACCGCCGGGCGACGGCGTCGGCGTAGCCGACCGTTTTCCGAGTCAGTGCGGAGTACCGCACGCAGTCGCCCGGCGGTCGACTGCCTACCTTCGGCAACCTACCTTCAGAAGCCTACCTGGTCGTTAAAAAGACAATAGAGTTACCGAACAATTATGCCGATACTACCCTACATCGGTTTGCAAGCACCAAAACGCAGAAACATGCCCCACACGGACAACGCTCGGCACGGCATCACGCTGGTCGAAATTCTCATCGTCATCGCCATCATCGGGATTTTGCTCTCACTCCTCCTTCCAGCCGTGCAGGGAGCCCGGTCTGCCGCCCGGCGACTCTCGTGCCAAAGCAATATGCGCCAAACCGGATTGGCAATACATCTTTACACCGAAGTGAACGGCATGTTCCCGCCCGCAAAATGTACCTACGCTTATACGCAAAACGGCGTGAATATCTCCACCATCGGGCACGGCCTGATCCCCTTTCTTTTACCCTTCATCGAGCAAACAACGGCCGCGTCGCTCTATAATTTCGACCGGAATTGGCAAAATGCCGCCAATCGCGATGCCCGGGAAGTCCGAATCAATGTCTTGCTCTGTCCCGATTCCGAACAGGTGCGGCTCAATCGGTCAAGCACGAGCAGCGAAAACATCGTTGAGTTTTTCTGTTCGGACTATGCCAGTTGCGATACGATTTGGGGCGTGCGGACGCAGTTGCGGAGTTTGGGAATCGACCGATCGGACTGGCGGAGCGTTTTGGCTCCGGCCGTTCGGGGAACACGCACGCATCCCGTCTTTCGCAATAGCATCCCGAGCAGTGCGGATGTGTTGTCGGCCCTGTATGTCAATCCGGTATATCCGCAGTCCGTCCGCGATGGTCTTTCCAATTCGATGATGCTCTTTGAATGCACGGGCCGACCCAAAAAATACGATCTCGGCAAGGTTGCGGGCGACCCGAATGTTACCCCGCGGGAGCCGATCGGCGGGGCCCGTTGGGCGGATGATGCTTCGCAAATCTGGATCGACAGAATGTGCAAAGGAACACAGATGTTTAATTGCACGAATCACCAGGAAATTTTCAGTTTGCATCCCAACGGGAGCAATTTTTTGTACGGCGACGGGGCGGTCCGGTTTCACGTGGAGTCGATGTCTCCCGATGCGTTTGTTTCGCGGTTCACGGCAAATGCGGGAGATTCGGCGGATTCGCTGTGATCCGCCACGCAACGGACCGCCTACACCAGTGCGTCGATAATCTTGTTCAACTGCGGTCGCGTTAGATTCGCCTGCTCAAAATGCGGCTGCGAATTGAATACATCGCGACCGCTCTCCCGTTCATCCGCTTCCAACTGCTCCACCTCCAACGCATCCATCCGAGTCGACATCACTTCGTTTCGCAGTGCCGCTAACCATTCCGGCATCTCAAATCCAACGCCCATCGGGTCCTTCGCGAAAATCTCAATCTGCGCATAAAGCGCATCAAATGCCGTCTCCGGCTCATTCCGCTGCTTCTGCCTGACTGCCTTGAGTACCAATCCGCACGTTCTGTCAATCTGCAACGGGCGCACAAACCGCTCCTGCAAGCGTTCATGCACGCTCGGCAACCACATCCCATATTTATCGCTCAACCGCTGATATTGCCGAATATGCTCATCCGCGGCATCCACACTTCGCCGTGCAACCGCACGCTCCCAAAGCAGTGCCGCTTCGTCGCATCCCGCTCGGATCATCGAATCATGCACCCAATATACCGGCTTCAACCGCCAGCATATCCGGTCATATTCCACCTGTACCCGCAACATATCGAGCAGCATATACAGTTTATCGCCGTGATCCGAATGCGTTGTGGTGCTGTTGTAATCGACGTATTCGGAGTAGTTTTCGGCAATCGACTCAAAAATGATTTCCAAAAGTCTCGCTGCCGTATTCCACGGGATCCGCTTTTGCTCCAAATCGTCAAGCAATTTTGAGGCAATGTCAATTTCGCCCTCTTCCCTCTTGATTTTCATCAACGCACGCAGATAATGCTCGACGCCTTGGTGCATCACCGCCCGCAAGTTGCCGAATCCCATATTTTGCTGCGTGAAAATATCCTGCCCGTACCGCTGAATGAATTGCTTTACTTCGCTCCAATAGTTATGATCCAGCAAGGGCTCGACCGGCGAAATGCGGATTTGCCGACTGTGCGAAATCCAAAAATCGAGGAGTTCCTCGATGATTTGCTCCATAAATTCGATGAGAGCGGCTCCTTGGCGTTGCGTCAGGTTATTGTTATTCGGCCCTAACCGCCACGTTTTCGACGAAGCCGCGACGCACCGCGTTACCGACCGCGTTGCGGTTTCGACGAGCCGATCGAATTCCGTGATTGCTCCCGGACTGACCGTATTTTCTTCCTCCATCGTTTGGATGGTCGCGAGCAGGTCGAAGAGTTCGACGATCAATCCGAGCCGGGGAGCGTATTCCATCAGCCGGATAATCGCTTGCTGGATGCGCCGACACTGCACGATCGCCGACGGCGACCCGCCACGCGACGTCGGGACATAGAGGATCGTCTCCCGCATCAAAACTTGGAGCATAATATCCCATTTCTTTTTGACGGCTTTGACATCGCAGCGGAAAATGGATCGTTTGACGTCCAACACCAACGCTTCCCAATGATCCCGACGGGGTTCCCCTTCAATCGCTTGATCATCGGGAAAAAACGACTCGAGCGTCATTTTGGTATCAAGCACTTCGACGTGCGTCCAAATGATTCGGTCAATCAGGATTTCCTTGATTCCGCGATGCCGATCGTATTCCATCAACGAATCGGCCGTTCCTCTCGGCGGCGGAACCTTGTACGCGGCCGCTTCCTGCAAGAGCGTTTCCAATCCTTCGCCGTAGGCGGTGATGTGCGAAAGCCAAACCGCGAGGGATTCTTCGATTTCCGCCGACATTTCCGGGGTGATGTCGCTGGCTTCTTTTTTCACTGCGGGGCATTGCCAAGCGGTATTTTTCGGCACCAAAACGAAACCGGCAAGCCGTTCGGTAACGAACTTCCAAAGTTTCGACATCGTCGAAATGAAGAGCAGCCGGTCGCCGATCCGCTCCATTTCACCGGCAATTTCGAGGTCTTCGCCTTGCGATCCGAACCCGCCGGGCGGCGGTTGATCCATCAAGGCGTCGTCGATCCCGTCATCCGTTGAGTCTTTGTACGTGAAATCATCGTATGCCGCTCCGTAAATCGAATCGGAATCATCATTTCGGTTCTTTTTCTTTTTCGCCGAGGGCATCTCCTCGTCGTCGGCTCCCTTTTTGGGCTTCTTCTTGTTGGAAGCCGATTTACCCGGATCCCTATCTTTGCGGTCTTTACGCTTTTGCCCGTTGGCGTCGAACGAATCGCTGTCGAGTTCGATGGAGGGAACCATCCAATAATAATCCGCATTGGCTTCCAAAAGTTCAAAAAACTTCCGCGTCAGTTTCCAGCGGTCGGCAAAGGTCATCGGCGGGACATCTTTGACCGTTTGGCGACGCAGGGGCTTGTCCGATACGGCTTCATCCTTTGCCGGTTTCCAAAGTTGGTCAAGCCAACGCACGGCAATCGCGTGAAACGAATAATCGCTTTCCGTTAAAGGGATTTTGTTGGCCCGTTCGAGCCAATACATCATCAAATTCATCGTCGCGACGGGGTCTTGCTGATCCAACAAGGCTTCCGCGAGCAAGACGAACGCCTTGGTCGTCTTAAACCGTTCGACGTGTCGGCTCCAAAATGCCACATCACCGGCAGCGGTCCCGGCTTTATGCCAGGCGGCCAGGGCCGTCGAAACAACGGCCGCGGATTCCCACGCGTCGTTGCCGGAAAAACTCTCGATGTTGCCGACGTCCGTTGTCCCGAATTGATCCCACCAACCGGCCAAATCGCTCATCTGATCGGACAGGTCGGCTTGGAGATCGCCGTTCCCCGACGCTGCTGCTTCTTTTTGCAGTCGGCTATAAATATCGAAAACCTCCTCCAACAGGTTGATTAAATCATCAATTCGGTGATCATGGATCGAGTTTTCGACCGTATGAAACAGGCTGAATGCTCCGCCGAACCCCAAAACCGTCCAAGGATCCACAAGGGCCCCGCAGGCAATTCCCCGGCGCATCAGGGATTCGATTTTCGGGACATTGTCTGCCGCTTCGGTCAGCCTGTTTTGGTCGATATATGTATGCGTCTCCGTCGTTAGGCAGTCGAGCATGGTCAGGATTCTGGCCGACGCGACGGAAATCGCGTTGGCTTGCTTCATTGCCGCATCGCCGTAGCCCATCCGGGCGAAGATTCGGGCAAGGTGCATCCGCTGTAATTGGTCGGCCCGGCGTTTCGCCATCTGCCGGTTTAAGTCTTGCCGACATCCGCCGAAGGGCTGAAAAAGCCGTTCCTGTTCCGCTTGAAGCCTCGGCTTCATCCGGGTGGGCACCTTCTGGATGAGTTGATTGTAAAACCGGTCGCGATAGGCCGCGATAATCGGCATCAAATCATTGAGCGACGTTTCCGAACTGTACGTAGACGGCGTATCGCCGCAGATTCCCGCTCCCATCAGCATCGTTCCCGCAAGCACCGAGCCCGCTTCGTAGAGCAATTCGTCGGCAGGCACGCCGCCTACGTCGGACTCGCCGGTATATGCGGCCTCCAAACGGCGGTGAATGCCGTCCAGCGTTACCTGGTGAATCACAAATCGGCGGTAAAAACCCCTGTTGTCGATGAAATTCGGGTCCCAAAGCCCGAAATGGTAGTTCGGCTTTCGGTTGACGGGATGGTCAAAATCATACGCTCGGGGATCCAGCACGAGTTCCTGAATGAGTTCCGGGTCGAGGCATGCTTCCTGCAAGATATGCGGGTCGGTATCCCGCAGGATTTCGAGGGCTTGTTCGACAATCGGAGCGTATTTCCCGCTGGCGATGCCAATCTCGTCGATGTACAGGGGAATCGTCGCGACCCATTCCTGGGCGTAGGGTTGGTGTTTTTCGGCACCTTCCAACACGGGAATCGGCCGGTAGCCGATGTAATCATTGAGTTGCGAAATAACGGCGGAAATGATCCGGCGGTGTTCCGTCCAGGGCGAACCCTGTTGCAGGATGGTCTCGAAAACTTTGCCGAGAAACAGCGAATTGAAAAGGGTTTCATCGGATTGATGAAACAGCAAGTCGGCATGGAAGGTGCGGTATTCGGCAAAAAAGTGTTCGCGGACGAGTGCGAGAATGCGTCCGGCTTGATCATCGACATGAAAGGCTTCGGATTCGGTCGCCAAAACTTTGAGTTGGTCTTCGAGAAATTCGACGGCACGGAGTGCGAGATGCTGGCCGTGATGATTTTTATGATCGGCCAGTTTGCGGAACAGAGTGTCGAGGGACTGCTGGAACTTCACATCGCGATTACCTGACGAAAAGTTTAGGTATCCGAGAAGTTCCTTGCAGGCGTCCATCGGCAGCGTTGCCGTTTGTTTTGACATCAGTATATCTGGCGTGAAAAACCGAGACTTTCAATATACTGCATTGTAGCCGAAAACCCACAACAATGAAAGCAGCATCCGTCATCCCGGCTCGCACATTGTCATCCCGGCTCCTCCGTCATCCCGGCGAAAGCCGGGAACCAGAAGAACCGGCACACGCCGGAAGGACGAAAATGCACCCTAGCCGCCCGCCGTGGCCGTAATGGGCGTCATCATCGTTGCCAGCATCGCTTCAATTTCTTCGTCGGCATCGTCAGACTCATCCGCCGGTGGCAAACCCTCGACTTCAGGCAATGCCGGAACCGATAAATTCAATGGTGATACATCCAAATCCGATGCCGGCTCGCCTAATGATTCCTCGGTCTCAAAAGATTCGGCATCCAAATACTCCGGCAACTCATCAGTGGCAAAAGAAGTCGCACCCATCACCAAATCCGAATCACCCAACCCCGAATCACCTAAATCGGCATCAGAATCTTCCAATTCCGAATCCACCAGGCCCATATCAAGCGGTGCCGCAACATCAGGCAATGCCGAGGCAGACCACGACGGGATCGCTTCATCATCAATTGTTGACTCGCCGCCTGCACTGGACAGAGCCGCATCAATGTCGGCATCTATGCCGTTGTCCAATATGCCGTCGTCCAATGCGCCGATGTCCGACAAGTCATCATCCGAAATGCCTGGCAGGGGCAAATCATCCACAATCGACTCGAGTTCCGGCTCCGGCATAACAGGCACCTCAATCGTCGTGCCAACTGTCAATTCTGCGATGGGTACCGGCTCCGATTCAATCGGCTCAATGGCTGCTTCTTGTTCTTCCGGCTCCGAATCCGGTGTGTCGAGAACATATTTAACCGAAAACTCATCTTTGCCAACATCCGGCAACGCTTCCTCACCGGCAATATCCCCGACCACAATATCCTCGATGACGGGCTCCTCGACCGCAGGTTCCTCGAAGGCAGACTCTTCGACTGCGGGTTCTTCTGTCGGCACCTCTTCGGCGGCCGGTTCTTCACTTGCCGGTTCTTCTGCGATGGATTCTGCATCAATGGCCGGCAGAGTTTCGGGCAAGGCGGCCGATAAAGCCGTCGGGAATGCCGGCAGGGGTTGGCCCGGCGTCGGAGCGAGAAAAACGGCCTTGGCCTGGTCTGCCAATCCCATCCGCTGTGCAGTCTCAAAAAATTGCGAAACGGCTTGGAAGGCCGCACCGAACACGGCCGTCATCGTTTCACATCGTTGTATATTTTCTTCTTGGCCCGCAACGAGTTGTTCGCTTTCAGTCTTGGATTCACCTATCAGCGATAAAATCTTTGTCAGACTTTGTTGCGTGAGTTCAATATCATTTTTAACAGAGGCGGACTCTTCGGCAAAGCCCGTAATTTGTTGGGCAAAATCAGAGATTTTTTTATCAAGGTCGGCAATCCGTTCGGTAAGCGGAGCCATTTTGGGCTGAATGGCGGCAACTTCACGTTCGATGGCTGCTAATT
>Ga0099364_10002478_pt1 | contig 29360 bp, 39 predicted proteins | sample TergutTh196P3_FD_73070 | JGI IMG/M metagenome (GOLD analysis project Ga0099364, IMG submission 73070) | Microcerotermes parvus P3 segment gut microbial communities from Pointe-Noire, Republic of the Congo - Th196 P3 | ecosystem: Host-associated > Arthropoda: Insects > Digestive system > Gut ...
AAACCCTTGGTTGCAATTTTTTTCAAGACGGCAAGGGCGATTTTTCGCAGGACATTGAAATTGAGCCTCAAGTTATCTTTCCTTGCTCTTGCGTCATCCTCTCGGAACACCACATCTAACATCCAATGCAATTGGTTTTCAACAGACCAGTGACCCCGGATAATATCCAAAAGCCCGGGAATAGCTGTTATTTCATTGCTTTTGTCATCAACGGCAAGTTCGCCGAGCGTAATATGGCTTTCTGCGACCCATGCGCTTACCACATGATAGGCTGAATGTTTTGAGTTCTTGCTCCCGCATATCGTTTTGCCGTCTATGTTCACACTGCGTCCACCGTTTCCGGGATCATTATCAAGCCATGCGTTCAGGCTTCTTGCCACAGTTTGGGGATTTAACCGTTCAAATACCCTCCGGAACGTGTCGTGACCCGGTATCCCGTTCGGCAATTCAAGAAATTCCCGCAACCAATCCTCACGGTCTTTCCTGAAGTCTTCCATGTCCTCAAAATCTTGGAGGCAGCATACCAATACAATAAAAACCTGAGAAAAAAGACAAACCGCTGGCAGCTCACAGACAAAGAAATGCAAGACTACGAACAGCAGCTTTCCGTTAGGGGCAGCGAGATCATGGGCACACTCGAAATAGACAGTATCAACGTAAAACTGCCCATTTACCATAGCACAAGTGAGGGCGTTCTGCAACTTGGGATCGGTCACATTGAAGGTTCGTCATTGCCGGTAGGCGGGTTGGATACCCACGCAGCACTCACCGGGCATAGCGGACTGCCGGAGGCAAAGCTTCTGACAGATCTCGGTAAGCTCAGCATCGGAGATACTTTCAGGATCCATGTTTTGAATCAAGAGCTGGCATCGGCTATGTTTTGCCTAAGAACCCGCATATTGCTTGCACTGTAAAACGGATCGGCATTGACATTGATATCAAACGGTATGCCGCCTTGTCTGATGACTTGACGAACAAAGATATTAAACGCTGTCGTACAGGTATTTCAACAGCCTGTAGACTATGGGAAAATAATCATCTTTGGCCATGTTTAACATTCCTCCCTAATGTTTATTTCTGGCTCTGTTAGACTATAGTATTGATAATTAAAATATGAACAAATTGTAAACAATTTTCAATCTGTCCATTGCTCCGCACATTGACAAATACCATCACTTTATGTTATTATTCTATATGCGGAGTAGACTTCGACTGATGCGGTAAAAATATGTTTCATCCCCAAACGTGATTTTACATTCTACAGAAGAGAGCTTTTGCTATATTCTTCTGTCGGTCACGATTAAAGGAGGGGTGTACATATGGTAGGTATTCTAAATCAAGTAGCCATTGGATTGACAGTATGTGTTATCGTTGACTTGGTAAAGATAGCCATTCAACGCATATGGCGAAAAAAGAAATAGAGTAAGACCACCGCCAAGGTCGTTGTTCTTCGTAAATAAGGGGGTAGCGTAAAGTGCTACCTCCTTACTCTGCTATAACACATACTGTCAATCCAACAACTACATTCTATCCATTGTTGCCCACACTCTCTATCTCCAAATCATCCAACGCATACTCCACACACTTGACCACAAGACTATTCAACGATATGCCTTTTTTATCGCATACCTCATTCATCCTATCGACAAGTTTCTTCGATAGCCTGAATGTCCTATTCACATACTCTTCCTTCTCAATCTTAAACGCCATAACTACCACCTCCACACAAAGTATAGGTGACAGACCCAATATAAGATACGCTTTGTTATTGCGTGTAAATTACACTTGACAATGGCGTGTTGCTGTGCTATTGTATGCAAAGGGTGTCGAATATCGGCACTACTTACATAAAAAGGAAGTGGCGAAAATGGAAAACAAAAGCACTTGCCCACATTGTGGACAACCCTATGACGAGCAGGAAGCCATGATATGGCGTGAGAATGCCCGTATGGATGCAGAAGCCGATTTTGAAGCGGAACGTGACGACACACTGGAAAACAGAGGGGGTGTCAAATAATGGCAAGCAAGCCGATGTATTGCCCTAGGTGCGGAAAAATTGGATGGGCGGATAAGATTGCGGAAGGTAAAGGCGGTTTTAGTACTGGCAAGGCTGCTGCTGGTGCTGTTTTGCTAGGCCCTGTTGGTTTACTGGGGGGAGCCCTTGGGAAAAAGCAATATACATATCAGTGTAAACATTGTAATTTCCAAGCGACATATAATGATTAACGATACATCGCCTTGATTGTGGAAATCACCATAATCAAGGCGATTTTTTGTCAAATTTTGTCTTTACTTTGGTATTATTCTATGATATAGTAGTGAGGAAAAGGCGGTGACAACATATGAGTAAAACTAGCAAAGAGTTAGCTGTTGAGATTATCTGTGCCTATATTCAATCCACAGGGGGTCTAAGAACAGAAGACTTGCCTCGCATTCTCCAAATGGTTTATAATGCCATTCAAGACTTAGAAGAATAAATATCTAAACTGCGTATCTCTTGAATAACCTTCACCATAGCCTCAGACATATCGGCTAGGGACTGGCATCCTATAGTATTGTCCTGTGAACGCTCTGAAAGTAGCTTCAATTGCTTTTGGAGCATTTCTTTTGCATTGGTTCCCATAATTTTCTTTTTTCTCCTTTATTTATAAAATTGTAATAACAGAATGACTACACCCAAGCAACCTCACGTTGCCTAATAGTGCAAATCCTTACATCAACCAACTCTGCCATTACATCGTTCCACATCTTAGCAGGTCTTTCTACATCTTGTAACATCTTATTACTCTCTAACCACTTGAACCATACAAGATAGTTAGACAAATATTTAGTGGATACACCATTAAACTTCCGCATCCACGTCTTAAAGCGACTATGTAAAGAGTTCACAGCAGACAAATTATATTCACCGTTGGCGTGTTTGCCTGGCGGTATTCTTCTATGCTCAAATCCCATATTTTTACATATGGTCTTGTAACTATTACAACTATCTGAACACACGATAGCACCTTCGCCAACATATCCAGTAAATAATCTGCTTAATATACGGGATGATATTCTGCCTTTATTTGTCATTTTCATAATGACATTGTTGTTTTTGTCAATGGCTGTGCCTATACATATTTGCTCACGACTGATACCACGTTTTTTAATTTGCTTGCCACGCTTGCGGGACGGTCTGGGCATCTCAAAGCCACTTTTCGCATGGTTGCCTTTGAAGCTCTCAGCGACAAAAGTTTCATCCATTTCAACGACACCTGACACTGTATCTTTTGGCATGGTTGCGTTTAGGGCATTGAGTATCTTGTGTCGCACATAGAATGATGTTTTGACACATACGCCTATAGTTTCTGCGGATTTTCTGATACTCTTACCATTTAACATACATTTGATGTATGTTTGCCATTGTTCGTTGGAAAGTTTGGTGCTGTGGAGTGTAGTTTTTGTGGATTGTCCGAATGTCTTTTTGCAATCACGGCATAGGTAGCGTTGTTTGTTTTTGAGTATGCCGTTTTTGACGTGGTTAACTGACCCGCAGTTCGGGCAAGAGGTGGGTGCTGTTTGTGACGGTGTGATTGTAGTTTGTAGTTCTTTGAGTAGGTCTTTGCGTTGTTCGGGAGATAGGTTTTGGACTAGGGCTTTGAAGTTGATTGACATTTTTTATCACCTCTTCTTTATGATTATATTATATCATAAATTTTTTGGTTTGTCAATACTTTTGTCTAACAAAGCCTTATTTCTACACCCGCTTCTTTTGCTGGTGACAGAAGATATTTTTGAATCCAAGGCTGCTGTCGGTGTTCAGAGAAACAGGCGTACACTTCAACTTTATCCTTTGTGAAAATAATCTGTGGGACAATTCCTGAGTTGTCATAGACAGCGGCATCATGGGCCTCTTCAAGCACCGGGAACATGAGCCGCATAGACTTCTCATAACGAGAAATTACCTTGTCTTCCGGCACATCATGTCCACCCCGCACCACTCGCTGTTTGATACGAGCAATATTTATTTTCGGATCGGAGGTTACGATGTAGACCGCCGTAACCTCGTACCCTTTTGACTTTGCGTATCGGATGAAGTCCAATTTGTGCTGTGTGGATAAAACAGTTTCAAAGGAGAAGGAATCGCCCCAATTCTCAGCGTTTCGGCATACTGCATTGCCCCAAGATAAGAATCGTAATCATTTCGCTTATCCGGTGAAACAATTTGATCGGGACAAATAAACAGCGGCGAACACAAGCCCAAACGATGAAAATCTCTGGCGATTGTGGATTTGCCTGAACCATTCGCTCCGGCAAACACAAATAATTCCTTCTTATTCGCCATTCAGGCACGCCTCCATATGGTTAAACATTTCTTCCGCATGAAGCTTATGGGCAAGCACCGCTTCCCTGACACCCTCTCTAAGCTCTTTGTCAACTTCTTCATACGGCGTAACCACAAAGCCCTCTATGGCACGCTGGGCAAATTCCGTCATGGTTTCGCCCTCTCGTTTTCGGTTGTCCACTCAAATCACTCCTGTCTCTGACTGCCTTTATCTCATTATAGCACAGCTACCCTTCTGTATTCTTAGATGGTAGGCTTTTTCGCTTTTTGCTTTCTTCCAAATGTTTGTAATTATCTTTTGTAGAAACAGACCGACCGGTTTGCCCCTCTAAGTTTTTACGAGCATCCCCGGCTATTTTGCCTCCGCGCTGTGCGGCACTTTTGTTCTGAAAAAATCCTTGAGCATCATCGTTGCGGGCAATCTCGGTAGTGGCGGCCTCACTCAGTTGTGAAAAAATCAGTTCCAAGTCCGTCATGTGGTCGCGGAGGTTTTCTCCGCCCCTGCTAAGACCTTTATACTTCTTGTATTCTGACGGTGTCATGCCAAAAGCCGCACGGCTTATTTCTGCCGTTAAGATAGCATAATCGGTTGATTCTTCAACTCCACGCTTCTTCCACTCGTCCGTAAGTGTTTCCCTAGTAGCGATTCCGCGCATACGCAGAGCTATCCATTCCTCGCTGTATCCCTTTGCCGAATATGTATCGTGCATCCGTTTAGCGGCAAGTTCCGGGTTTTCAATCTCTTGCATACGCTCATAACCAACTTTGGCAAGCCATCGCTTAAAAGGTTCGGCTTTCGGCGATGGTATAGACTGAATAATGCGCAAAAGTCCTTCTGCATCGGTTGTATCAGTATTGTATTTTTTACCGTCTGCCGCCTCCATTTTCAGTTGCTTACAAATTGTAAGCAACTGCTCCGCACCATCCTCTTCCATTAGGCGTTTCTTCAAAACAGCCCAATAAGTGCTTGCGCTTCTTTGTGTTGGCTGGTCGGTTAAAACAGAACACACATCTACGATAGAAAAATACCATTTCCCGGTCGTTTCATCCCAAAGCCGACGCACATATTTTTCCTCAAATAATACAATTCCCTTGCCTGTGTCATTATCAGTCATGGAATTTACGCCTCCCATTTAATGGCTTATCGGCTGCCTACCACTGCCCCATTATAGCACAGCTGCCCTAAGAAGTACACATCTGTTAGAACCGATGAAAGCCATTGTCGCACGTCTCATAAAAAATGGGGAAACGGTGGAGGAGATTGGAAAGCAACTCGGCATGAAGCCGGAGGAAATCTTTCGGTTATCTGATTGAACAGATCGAGTGCCCGGAACAAACCCGGGCACTCCATTCATCACCGCGCCAGTTTGAATAAGCAATACTGATTCAAACTCACGCCCTGCTCTTTTGCGGTATCCACAAGCTCCCGATGGAGTTCCCGGGGTATCCGAAGGGATATATTTCCGTTGAAATGCCGTGTTCTCTCGTAGGTTTCCTTTTCGATATAATCCCTGTTTGGTGCGGCATCGAGTTCGGCAAGCATTTCCCGGTCGATCTCGTCCGGCATACCCTCAGGGGCAGTGGACAGTGCAGCCAGCAGTTTGTTTTGGTCGGTCACAACAATCACCCTTTCTTATACGCATCCCCTCGGGGATATACATTTTCAATGTATATGAATTTTTCGTTTGCAGTGAAAAGTATTCTGTATGGGGGCTTTTTCAGGCGATATGTGTCTTTTCGACCTTTTAGCTTCACAATATCCCCTTTGCCTTCAAGCAGACCCTCAATCGCAGCTTTGAGTCTGCCGTACGTTTTAGAATCGCACTTGTCCAGATACTTTCTTGACTGCTTGCTATAGTATATCTTCATTGTATCCACCCCATACATATATGATAGCATATATAATAGCGTGTGTCAACACAAATATGCTCCTTCGGAGGGCAAACAACCAACTGCTGCTGGGATAAAAAAAACGAACGGAGTACTCCGAAAAAAAGGGCGCACCTGCCAGCAACAAAAATGCCTCCGGGCATGGTGCGCCTCCCGGAAACAAGAACAGCGAAAAACATGGCATCTACGCCCTGCCCTTTGCCGACCTGTTAGAGGGCAGCGACAGAGAAATCTACGAGGGAATCTCCGGCGATGAGGAACAGCACCTTGTAGAGGAGATTGCCTTGCTGACCGTCCGGGAACGCTGGCTCATTCAAAAGATACAGCAGCTCCAAGAGAAAAGCGGCAAGACCAGCGGCTTGATTATAGACAGTGTCAACCGATCCGAACGCAAGCGTGAATTTGAGAGCGACAGCGACAAACAAAAGTACGACACCCGGCAGATGGCGAAAATCGAAGCCGGCGATAAACTGCCCGGACGGGACGTGAATATCAGTACTACTTCGGTTGAAAGCAGCGACCTTATCCTTCGTGCTCACGGCGAACTGACACGAGTGCAGTCCCAAAAGACACGCTGCATTGAGGCTCTGAACAAAATCCGACAGAACAAAGACCAAGCCAAAGGCAATTCCATTGCCGACGACTGGATTTTATCCCACATAGGCGGTGAGGCAGACGATGAATAGAGTACAGTTTTTCCAGCAACGGCAAGCCCTTTACAAGACAGACCCTGTTTTATTTTTTGGTGAAATGCTCTGCTTTACCCCCGACCCTTGGCAAGCGGACGTTGCCCGGAACATTGCAGCAAGCCGGCGGGTGACGGTGAAAAGCGGCCAAGGCGTAGGCAAGACCGGGCTGGAGGCGGCACTGTTGCTATGGTTCCTCAGCTGCTTCCCCTTTTCCCGAGTTGTCGCCACTGCCCCCACCCGGCAGCAACTCCATGACGTGCTGTGGTCTGAGGTGGCAAAGTGGCAAGCCCGAAGCCCGATATTGTCTGTAATACTCAAATGGACAAAGACTTTAACCCCATAAGGACATTCACGCTTAACAATGCCGTTCCTTGGCCTCTTGATGTAAGAGGTGCTGCAATTGGTTATCCCAATGGCATTCCACGAGAATACCCAAAGCGTTGGAAGAAATATCTAAAAAAATAATTACGTCCATTCCCTTTAGGAAATACCGATGATTATAGAGAGAAAGTAATAGAAGAAAAAGTATCCCTTGGGTATAAAACAGGTCTTGAAACAGGAGTCACGGAATCGTGGCCGCAAATTGACCCCTATGAGGGGATTAAACTGAACGGCACTCCCAAGCCGCAATTGGTGTTGTGGGCGGATACGCTGGCTCGACCTAGAGACAATCCGTGTTACACGCATTTTGAAATAACTTTTTACGCAAAGACCTCAAGAGAGAATTTCTTTGTGGATAGTGGTAGAGATACGCAACTTTAGCTTAACTTTAGAAAGTAAAGAAAAGAAACTATATCCGTTTGCGGATAGATTGAGTTGTTTTGCAAATATCACGCCAGTGGAGATAAAGGCAATCGCCCTTGCGGAAAACAGTTATTATGGAAGAAAATATAACTGTGACCACGGCTTTTCAATTGAACTGCATTTGTGTCATTTTTTCACCGATATGCTGGAAATCACGAATTATGGTGAAATTGACATTCGATTTGATGCCGTCTACATCAATACATTCGACTAGAACCAAACGCAAACAGGGCTTTAGGGTTGGTGGAACGGTAAACGAAACCGTGGAATCTGAAATATTGGATAAAAACAGCTTCCCGACAAAACGTACCATTTACAAAAATGCTGCCCTGCAACATTACCTCGCAAGCGATTTGAGCATAGATAATTAACAATGGATGATGAACAAAAACCCTATCACTCGACCGATTATGTGATTTAGTCGCTGGGGTGAGTTAAAAAATAACGCTGACCAAGACCGTCTGAATTGGCTGGAACATACCCGCCTTCACCGCTCAACCCTATCCGCACACAAGCAGACCCACAAACCCAAAGCCGGAGGTCGCACCTCCGGCTTTTCGTCTGTATTTTTTGCGACATTTAGCCTCCCTCCACAGACTGTTTATCACGCCAATCCCGAATTTCCCCATACAAGAAATTCATTTCGTCACGAAGGTTGCCCCATTCCTCGATGGCTATTCCCAACAGACCAACCGGATCGGGAGATTTTTTGACAACCCTCCGGGTAAGCCCAGGGAGTTCAGGCACGTTCGTTTTTGTTTTTCTTGAGGCGAAGTTTTCCATATCAATCCACGCAGATTTATCGTCAAAATCGAACCTTCTGTTCAACCCTGCCTCTATAGACAAGGCTTGGACACGCAGCGCATCGTGAAACGCCTTGATGCTCGGGTAAATTTTCGTATCCGCACAATTCCGCCTGTACGGAATGAGCAGAACAGCATCAATTCTTCGTAAAAATACATTGATTTTTGTCGAATCACTCCGATACTGACCCTTTTCGCCCTTTTGGGATTTGCTCATCAGATATTCAAAGGCATCATCCACCACATCGAGATTGTTGTTGAACAATTTGACGTCCTGCAAAGTCGAAACACAAACAGACAAATGCGATGGTGTAAGCAGAATAGAATCGCTTTCGGAAAAAATGCCATTCCATTTCTTTTTTGCCGAACCAAAGAGGGTTTCAATTTTGGCTTTCAGTTCACTATCGGTGTCGCCGCTGTTGCGGAATTGCAAATGATAATTTTGGTCATTTGCCCCGACCAGTTCATCATATAATTTTGAGAAAATCAATTTGAAGATTTCCTCGAAACTGTCAACCCCAGCATTGGCAAGCACTTCATCCTCTGCTTCTTTCACCAATTCACGCAAAGAGCGTTTCTCCTTGGCAATCTTGTCATTCTCTTTCAGCCAAGAATAAGTAACCCGCTCGTTTAATATCTCCTCCAGCGTTTCCGTTGCCTTGGGAATGTCAGACAGTTGCTCGAAATAGTTGGGGTCTTTACGGTTATAACAAGAAACCTGCTCCCCATTTGTCCAAACCGCAATGGGTGAGCCAGTAAAATTACAATACGATTTGAGCTGTTCTTTGCCATCGTGGAGTTTAGGCTTTTTCACTTCAACGATGATATATACCGCCGTTGGGTTGAGTTTATCCATAATGACAATATCGGCACGTTTGACCTCACGTCCACGGTTGAGAGCGTACTCCACTTGTAGACGATTGGCAGGATAACCGTAACTATTCAGCAAACGGTGTATGTACAATTGGCGTACAGTTTCCTCCGGCGTGAGTTTAATATCCTTGTCCCGCACCAAGCAGCGGATATACAACGTGGGTTTGCCCCGCACATCACGCACAGAAACCCGTTCCTCAACAGCCGATAATTCATCGACTGTAAAAAGAGAATCACCATAATTTGTATTTTTGAAAAGTTCTTTCAAGTTCATTTGCATTGCCCTCCCAAAGGACTTTTATAAAATCGTGTACTTTTTTATAAAAGTCCGTTACTGCGTTAAGGGCGAATATTTTTTACGGTTGGCTGTTGTATTCAGTCAGTTTTCGTGCTATACTGACAAAAACGCCAAACTATAAAAAAGTACACAATTTTATAGCTTGGCGTTTTTCTTTCTTTGCCGATATTCCCGCAAACGGTTGTAAAATGTGGCCTGTTTGAACCCTGTCTGCTCCAAAACATCATCAATTGGCAATTGCCCACGTTCCCATTGCCGCACCAATTCCCCGAAATTTTCAGGGGGCTTTTTTGTAGGGCGACCAAACTGTACCCCTCTCGCTCTTGCCGCCGCTATGCCCTCGGCTTGGCGTTGCAAAATGTACCCACGCTCTAATTCCGCAACTGCGCCGAACACGGTCAGCATAAATTTTCCGGTAGGCGTGGTTGTGTCAATATGTTCTTTCTGACTGACAAATTCAACACCTTTCTCTGTGAGTTTGTCAATCAGCGTAAGTAAATCCCGTGTGTTTCGGGCAAAGCGGCTGACCGATTCTACAACAACCGTATCGCCTTCTTTGACCGTATTCAATAACGCTTGTAGCCCCGGACGTGCCGTGTTTTTTCCGCTCTGTTTGTCTGTGTAGATTTGTTCTGATGGGATTTTCAAATTTTTCATAGAAATCATTTGCCTGTCCTCGTTTTGGTCGGCGCTAGACACCCGGATGTAACCATAGTTTGCCATTTTTTCATCATCTCCTTTTGGTAAATTTGCCGTTGCTTTTTTGGTGCGGGTGTGATAATATAAGAATGAAAGAGGTGCGTTGTAATGTCGGAACTCGTATACAAATTTACAAACGATGCGCTTTTCAAGATGGTCTTTGTGAAATACCCGGAGTTGCTGAAACGGCTTGTCGCAATTATTCTCGGTGTACGCCTTGAAAGAATCGGGGAGTTTGTGATTACCAATCCCGATATGACGCCGGAAGTCATGGGCGACAAGTTCTGCCGTCTTGACATAAACATGATAGTGGATGGGCAAAGGGTTGACTTGGAAATCCAAGTCCGGGACGAAGGCGATTATCCCGAGCGCTCCCTTTATTATTGGGCGAGGGATTTTTCCACCGCACTCAAAGAGGGTGAAGATTATAAGACATTACCGCGAACTGTAATCATCAGCATCCTTGGGTTTACGCAGTTTCACTGCCCGGAGTTTTATTCAGAATATCAGATTCTCGAAGTCAAGCGGCATACGCCGTTGACCGACAGGTTATGGATGGTTTATTTTGAATTGCCGAAGCTGCCGGAGATAGCGGATGCAAATGACGAGTTAAAATTATGGCTCACGCTGTTCAACGCAAAAACCGAAGAAGATTTAACCAAAATTGAATCGTTGGGAGGGTCGATAATGCAACAGGCAATAGGAGCATACCGCCAAGTTGCGGCAACAGATGAATTTAAGGAAATAGAGCGTTTGCGTTCTCGTGCCCGGCACAGTGAAGCATCGGCTATCCGCCACGCACAGGATACGGGCAGAGCGGATGAACGAATCATCATTGCTAAAAACGCTTTGCAGAAAAATATGTCCATTGATGACATTGTGGACATTACTGGTCTAACCCGTGCCGAAGTAGAGGGATTGCGCAACTAACGCAATCCCTCCCCGCTTATTCACCGCTCCATATCCCAAGACCGGGCAGCTTTCTTCCGCTGCGGTGTTTCCTGTGCTTGATTTTTTGTACCCTGCCGCAATTCCTCCTTCAACTTGCGATATCCCGGATACAATTCCCTAACTTCACCATCTAACCGCTCTTTTTCCGCTTTCCACACCTTAACAGGCACAGGCTTTGCTGTGTCAAAAACCAGACAGGACAGATGCCGTTTGGCAGCTTCATGCAGAGAAATCTCCCAACGGTGTTCTTCGTAAAATGCCGCTTTGTGTTTCGGCTTTTGCTCGTTGTAGGATTTGTAAATCTCACGGTGCTGGAAGTAATTTTCGGCTTGTTCAATATTCTTTTTCAACACCTCTATCCGCTTTTCTTTCTTTACGATTTGCTCCCTCACGGAGTTAAATTCCCTGTGCATATCGGACGGTTGTTTCGGCATTTTGGGTTTTGCGGTGGCTTCTTTCAACCAATCTTTGAGTTGATTTATCCATACTCGGAGTTTGCGGATTAAGGTATTCTTTTCTGTGGTCTCACGGTTTTTATTCCCTAGCTCTGTGACGATTCCTCTTTGTTCCATCTGACAAGCAGCAACGCCTAAATGTACGGTCGGGAGTTGTTCAAGTCCCTGCCGCTCAAATGACTACACTTGTCAAGTGTATTTCAAATATTTCACATTTTTTATTGCAACCCCGCTCTTGTCAAAAACCAAAGAATGCTGTATAATATCAACAATGACAGGAGAAAAGGAAGCGCATAAATATGACCAATAAGCAGCTCAAAAACTTAAAGGACAGGCTTTGGGAAGGCGCTGACCAGCTTCGAGCCAATTCCGGGCTGAAATCCACCGAGTATGCCACGCCTATACTTGGTTTGATATTTCTGCGCTTTGCCGAGGCTAAGTACAGCCAATTTGAGACTGAAATTACTGCCGAATATGAGAAAAACAAAGGTACTCGTGTCGGTCGTCCCATACATGAAATTGCAATTGAAAAGTGCGGCTATTATTTGCCGCCCGAGGCGAAATTCGATTATCTCTTACATCTGCCTGAATCGGAAAATCTTGCAGAAAAGACCAAGACCGCTATGGAGAATATTGAAAAATATACTACCGAGCTTGCCGATATATTGCCTAAAGATGTTTATTACAGCGTAAATGGTGAGGATGACTCGTTTGTACTTGCAAAATTGTTTAAGGTATTCAAGGACATTCCTACCGATGTGAGCCTTGACATCTTCGGCGAAATTTACGAATACTTTTTGGGCAAATTCGCACTTGCCGAAGGACAGGGCGGCGGTGAGTTCTTCACGCCGTCCACCGTTGTGCGATATATGGTCGAAACGCTTGCACCCACCGAGGGGACTATCCTTGACCCGGCTTGCGGCAGCGGCGGAATGTTTGTACAGACGGCACATTATATCGTGCACCATGGGGCAAAGGGCAAAAATATAAACCTCCGGGCATATGGTGTGGAGAAAACAGGCGCAACCGTAAAACTCGCTAAAATGAACCTTGTCCTCAACAATGTACGCGGCACGATTACCGAGGCAAATTCATATTACCGTGACCCTTATGATTGTTTTGGAAGATTCGATTATGTGATGGCCAATCCGCCGTTCAATGTGGATGAAGTGGAGCTTGACCAAGTGAAGCCCCAACCAAGATTCAATACATACGGCGTACCGCAGAACAAGACAAAAAAGGCAAAAGGCGATGCAAAAGAAACTGTCCCGAATGGTAACTATTTGTGGATCAACCTGTTCGCCACATCGTTGAATGAAAATGGCCGTGCCGGGCTTGTTATGGCAAATTCCGCTTCAGATGCAGGACACAGCGAAAAGGACATACGCATTAAGCTGATTGAAAGCGGTGTCATCAGCCAGATGGTTACGTTGCCCACCAATATGTTTTCAAGCGTGACTTTACCCGCAACACTTTGGTTTTTCAATAAAACCAAGCCGCGCAAGGATGAAATCCTTTTTATTGACGCACGGAATATATTTACGCAGATTGACCGGGCGCATCGGAAGTTTTCTGACGAGCAAATCAAAAATCTCGCCATCATTACCCGCCTTTATGAAGGCAAAACGGACGAGTTTGCCGCGTTGCTGGAGGAATACCGTGCCGAACTTGCCGCTGCGCCTGACATAAGTGATGATGAGGATGTGCCGCCGAAACCCTATTGGCAGGCGCAAATCGACTGGCTGACCTCTCGCTTCCCGGATGGCGTGTACACCGATGTCATCGGTCTGTGCAAGGTTGCGAAGATTGAGGGCGAGGATGGGATAAAAGATCAGGACTATTCCCTCAACCCCGGCCGCTATGTAGGGGTTGTCATCGAGGATGACGGTTTGACGGAGGACGAGTTCAAGGACGAGATGCGCTCTTTGAATGCGGAGCTAACTGCATTGAACGCCGAAGCACAAAATCTTGAAAAGACGATTGCAAGTAATTTGCAGTCGCTGGTAGGCGGAGGTGTTGGTGGTGAGAAATAAGAAGAAGCAAGAAATTACAATCCGCAGCAGTGCCGCCGAGTATCTGACCTTTATAACAGCAACTGGCGATGGCGGGGTTGATGCTGTATACGCAGACGAGAATGTATGGTTGTCGCAAAAAATGATGGCCACGCTTTATGACGTTTCAATACCGACCGTCAACGAGCATTTGAAAAAGATTTTTTCTGATGATGAACTTGATGAAAATTCAGTTATTCGGAAATTCCGAATAACTGCCGCCGACGGAAAAAACTATGACACCAAGCATTACAATTTGAAGGCCATTATCGCTGTGGGCTACAAAGTGAACTCCGAGCGCGCCGTGCAATTCCGAAAGTGGGCGATTGATATTATTGAGGAATTTACGATAAAAGCCTATGTTATGGACGATGAACGCCTGAAAAACGACGGTTCTATCTTCGCAAAAAAGTATTTTGAGGAACAGTTGGAGCGAATCCGTGAAATCCGCCTTTCAGAACGCAAGTTTTATCAAAAAATCACCGATATTTACGCCACATCCATTGACTACGATAAAATAGCACAGGCAACCAAACGATTTTACGCCACTGTCCAAAATAAGTTGCATTGGGCAATCCACGGACATACAGCAGCGGAGCTGATTGTTGACCGGGCTGATGCCGAAAAACAGCACATGGGATTGACCTCATGGCAGGATGCCCCAGAAGGAAAAATCAAAACAACCGATGTCACAGTCGCAAAAAATTATCTGTCCCAAGAGGAACTTGGAAGTTTAGAGCGCATTGTAACCATGTATTTGGACTACGCCGAGGATATGACCAAACGCAAAATCCCGATGACTATGCAGGATTGGGAAACTCGCTTGAATGCCTTTTTGCAGTTCAATGAGCGTGAAATCCTACACGACAGCGGGCGTGTCACGGCAGAGGTGGCCAAGACCTTTGCCCTTGCCGAGTTTGAAAAATACCGCATTGTGCAAGATAGGTTGTTTGAGAGTGATTTTGATCGGTTTATTGAGATAGAGAATGGGGGAGCAGAATGATGTTTGGGGATATTCAAAATTACAAAAGCAATGAAACACAAACCAACCTTTGGGACGAGGTTGGTAAATTCCTGAGCGGTGCTGTAAAGTCAGCTTATAACTTGAAAGAAGAATGGGACTTTCAAAACGAAAGCAGAAGAATTTTAGCAAATCCAGATTTGCTAACGATTGTGCGTAGGCTTGGAAGGACAGAGGAGCGATACAAAGATGAAATCAAAGTCTTTGATGCCATAATCTCTGCCAATATTGCTGTAAATCCCCCTGCGCCAAATCCATTTATGCAGCTGCCATTCCAACAGAGATATTACACGCCATCGTATGACGATTATTTGAGAATGTATTACAATGATTTGTCGCGGCTGACGGATGACATACCTTGTTTTGCAGCCATCAAAATCGGCAAAGAGCGAGGCACAGACTGGATTTTAGATAAACTCGGAAGTACGGTTAAAGAATGGTTCTACAGGATGCAGAACTCATAAAAAAAGGGGGGGTGGCGGTGAAGTATAAGCAGCTTTCACAAACCGCTGATTGGCGTATTGACCGAATATCGGCTGAAAACGTCAAGCATTCAAACTACATATCAACAGAAAATATGCTGCCAAACAGAGGCGGTGTTGAGGGTGCATCCTCCTTACCCGAGGCAAAGACTTTATCCAAGTATGTTGCGGGAGATATTCTTCTGTCAAATATTCGTCCATATTTTAAGAAAATATGGTTTGCAGACACAACCGGCGGTTGCTCGAATGATGTATTAGTCGTCCAACCCAACGGCGTTGATGCGAAGTTTTTATATTACGTTTTATCAGACAACAATTTCTTTAACTATTCAACAGTGACCTCAAAAGGCACAAAAATGCCTCGAGGCAGCAAGTCTGCCATAATGAAATATCTCATCCCTGATGTGAATAAGCCCACCCAAACCCGCATCGCCGACATTCTCTCCGCCTACGACAACGCTATCGAAAACAACAACCGCCGCATTGCGTTTTTGGAAAAGGCGGCGCGAGAGCTTTATCGTGAGTGGTTTGTGCGGTTTCGCTTTCCGGGACATGAGGGCGTGAGGGTTGTGGATGGGCTGCCGGAGGGGTGGGAGGTTACGCGATTAGGGGAGCTTGTGAACATTACATCAAGTAAACGGAGCTACGATAGTGAGCGTGTTGCGGTGGGTATTCCTTTATACCGCTCAAAAGAAATAATTCAAATAGAGAATGGCGAGGAAATTACCGAACCGCTTTTCATTTCAAAAGAGTGGTTTGTGGGTATACGGGATAAGTTCGGTGCGCCACAAGAAAACGACATACTCATTACTTCACGAGGAACCATCGGAGTGCCATTTCTTGTTGATAATCGTATTTTTTATTTCTCAGATGGCAACTTAACTTGGCTTCAAAGTGGAAGAACCCCTGAACTCGCAATTTATATTTACTTATGGCTCAATTCACCAATAGGACAAGGAACTGTTTTGGCCTCGACAATAGGAACATCTCAAAAAGCGTTGCCAATTGAAACCCTGAAAAAGGCGAAAATTGTAAAACCAAGTGATATGATATTGAAGGAGTTCTGCGGAATGGCCATGTCGCTTGTAAACAAAAAAGGAATCTGCGGACAAAATCAAAAAACCTTGCCCGTCAGCGCGACTTGCTTTTGCCACGGCTGATGAGCGGAAAATTGGAGGTGTAGGATATGGGCGATAAGAAGGCAGTCGTTATGGACACCAACTTTATAATTGAACACATTAACGATTTTAGGGATGTACATCAAAAGCTATCTGAGACTTATGATGTGTTTGTTTCCGATGTTTCTATTCAAGAGCGTCTGTCACAGAAGTATTTAGAACTCAAAGCAAAATATGATAAACTTGAAACAATCAAAACAGAGTATGCAGGTATTGCAAGTATACAGATTAAAAAATCTCTTGATGAAAGATTCGAGAAAGAAAAGGATTACACATTAAATGGATATACCGATTTATTCGGAGATAACATTATTAAGTTTGACCCGAATGCCGAAATATTAGAAACCGTAATGGACAGAGTTTTCAAGAAAACTCCGCCATTTTGCAATGCGGACAATGCCAGCGATAAGGGCTTCAAAGACACGTTGCTTTGGTTATCTCTTTTGGAATATTTCAAAAATTATGACGGCGATAGCGTGATTTTTGTCACTGCTGATAAAGGTTTTGGGAAGAATACAGCGTTCCTGTGCAATGAGTTTAATGATAGCACAGGCAAAATAATTGAAATTGAGGGGAATAATTTTTATAAGGATTTGGTAGAAGTGCGTGAGGATGACAAACCTGTCATTTCTACCCCACTGCCTGATGTATCTGTTATGCGAGATATGGTTCAAGAACGTATTTCTGCTCTTTGCGGTGGATATTATGATTCGGATTCATGGGGAAACCCTGAATGGTGTGATACATTCATATTGAAAAAAACAGTCGGTGTATTCGAGATAAGTATGATTTTTGCGGGGTTGCAAAAAATACTCGCAGATAATCTTTTTGAGACAAGTCTATGTGCTGGCACTGCATTTGCGGCGATTAAGAATAATATTGAAGACACATTTCCCATTCCGATAGATGCTATACAAAATGCACTTTCTTTGTATGAAGAAATCAACTCGAAATATCAAGATTACTCGACCCAGTTTTGCAGTGCGGCAGCTACTATATTCAATAAAACCTATCAAGAAAATCAAAGTAGTTTCCTCAATCTTGATGATGACGACGAATTGCCATTTTAAGGAGGTGTAGCTGATGGATTTTAACGCACTAAAAGAAACACTTCAAAGCCCTTATGTCATAGACAAAGCACCACAAAAAAAGCATTACGTTGCGTATATTGATATACTCGGATATAAGAAATTTTTTGATGCCCACCCAGATAAAGTGGAAATATTACTTGATGCCATGTCGAACGGCTATCAAAATATAGTTCATGGAATCAACATTATGAACAGTTTCTTTTTTGTTGACAAGAAAATTGAGTTGCGCTGTTTTTCTGATAATCTCGTTGTTTTTTGCGAGGTTCCAGATAAGAGTGGTTTCAAACAAACACTTATGCTATTGGTGGAAGCTGTAAAGCAAATTCAGCGCATACTGCTTTTCGATTACGGCCTTTTTGTCAGAGGAGCAATAGTCAAAGGTCAGTTTGCCGCTAACGAGATGTTTGTTTTTGGCCGTGCGCTAATAGATGCTGTAAAAAGTGAAGAAAATGATGCAGTCAATCCAAGAATAATTGTTTCGCAACCAGTAGTTAATGATATGCAGGCAGATTGGCTTTACGATGACCCTGCTACACAGAGCGTTTATAATGATTTTGTCAAAGTGTTTTCTTTGTTTGAATCAAGTTCAAACTATGAGCTGGCTAATAAATGTTATACGGCATACAGACTATTTGATGATATTGTATCAGAGATACCATTTGTTGTTCCTGTCGAGGATATAAAAAGATTAGATAAAACACGAAACTACTTTAATGATATGATGCACATAATTAAAAACAATCGCAATAATACCAGCATTCTTGAACAAGTATACAAAAAGCTATTAGGTGAAAAAACGGATATGCTTGATATATTCAATAGCGTAGCACAGAGAAGGAATTATCAGATTGTGGATTACATAAATACAATGGCCGCGTCCTCTTTCTACAAAGATCAAGATGATTGGTTTATTGTGGATTATCTGAATATGCCGGATTTTACCCATATATTCAAGCCAGAAGTTTTGAAATTGTTGTTGGGGAGCTTCTTTAAGGCGTTTTCTGATTTTCCCGAAATCGTTGAGGAAGCGACAGGGATACTTGATGCTGCGAAGCTCAACGATGTTCGGAGTAATATATTGTCTTTGCACAGGAAGGCAGTTTTACACACATTAAAAAACGATGCGGAAAATTATAAGCAGTATACATTAGGCAATATTGAAAATTACGATGAACGAGTGATTAAAAAGCATCTATGGTCTATGCAGTATCATAACTGGCATTGCAAACGGTTTGGTTTCGATGATATGAAAATTGACTGTACACTCTCCATTGGAAAAAACAGTTTTCTGTTTATAGAAAATATAATTGACACAAACGAAACGCCATAAGGAGGTGCGGTATATGCCCAAATTCATCACCGAAGAACAAATCGAACAAGCCGCTATAAAGTTCCTTGAAACCGAGTACAAGGACACCTACTCGGCGTTGGATTGCTATACCCAAAACCCGGAAACCCCCGGCGGCACAGGCCGGAAGGATAAAAAGCAGGTCGTTTTGCCGCAGATTCTGTTTGAAAAGTTCTGCAATATGAACCCTGACATCCCCCAAGACGTAATACAACGCACGGCGGACGAGCTTTGCGGCAACCTCCACGGCGACCCGCTGGCGGGTAATTACAGTTGTTATCAGAAAATCCGCAACGGAATCAAGGTCAAATTCAAAAAGGACGGGCGTGAAACCCCAGCCATATTGCGGCTAGTTGACTTCGCCAACCCGAAACGCAACAGTTTTATCATTGCATCCCAAATGTGGATTCGGGGTGAGCTGCATTGGCGCAGACCCGATTTGATACTCTTTATCAATGGGCTTCCGATGGTATTTATCGAGCTAAAAAACTCCAATATCAACGTCAAAAACGCATATGACAAAAATCTGACCGATTACCGCCGTGATATTCCGTGGCTGTTTAATTATAATCAGATTTGCGTACTCAGCAACGGCATGGAAACCCGGCTCGGCAGTTTTGCGGCGGGCTATGAGCATTTCTTTGAGTGGTTGAAAATTGAAGACGAAAAAGAAAGCCCCGACCGGGATACCATCAAAGACAATTGTATAAGCCTTGAGTATTTCATCCGGGGGCTTGCAAAACCGGAGGTTCTGCTTGATTACATAGAAAACTTTGTTTTGTTTGACTGTCGCAAGGGCGATATTGTCAAGAGTAAAATCATTGCTAAAAACCACCAATTCCACGGCGTAAACCGAGCCTATTACGCCTTTGGGAATCGTGAGAAGCTACAAGGCAAACTGGGCGTGTTTTGGCATACGCAGGGCAGCGGCAAGAGCTATTCAATGGTCATGCTGGCACGAAAAATCAAGCATAAGGCATCGGGCAATTACACCTTCTTGATTGTCACCGACCGCAAAGATTTAGATGGTCAGATTTATAAAACTTTCCTGCGTTCCGGCTTTATGAGCGCAGAGGAAAAAGTGCAGCCGGCCAACAGTCAGAAATTGAGGGAAGAACTGGACGGCAATAAAAGCATCCTGTTCACGCTAATCCATAAATTCGGCTATGATAAAGGGAAAGAATATCCCGTGCTTTCCGAGCGGGATGACATCATTGTATTTGTAGACGAAGCACATCGCACACAATACAAGGATTTGGCGGAAAATATGCGTAAAGGTTTGCCCAACGCTCAGTATATTGCCTTTATGGGTACGCCTTTGCTTGGGAGCAAACGGCTCACCAATTCATGGTTTGGCGATTATGTCAGCGAATACAATTTTGCGGAATCGGTCAAAGATAATGCCACAGCGCCTCTTTACTATGTAAAGCGTGTGCCGGAGGTTTCACTGCAAAATGATTTCTTGGAATCAGATTTTGCTGATATTTTGGAGAGTGAGAATCTAACCGAAGCGGAACAAAAACGCCTTGAAAATCATTATGCCCGTGAGCTTGAAGTTATCAAGCGGGATGACCGGCTTGAGGCAGTAGCGCAGCACATCATCCGTCATTTCCCAAACCGCGGTTTCCGCGGCAAAGGCATGGTCATAACAGTTGACAAATTTACCGCTGTAAAGATGTTTGATAAAGTGTCTTTTTACTGGAAAGAAGAAATCAAACGGCTGAACGCCGCCATCACAAAAACCGCCGTTCCAGAGAAAAAACACGAATTGAAAAGTATTGTTGATTATATGCGTTCGGTTGATATGGCGGTCATTGTAAGCGAGGAGGCCGATGAGAAAGAGAAATTCAAAAAAGAGGGATTATCCATTGCGGCACATCGTGACCGCGTGGATAAAGTTGATGAACACGGTGCTGATATTGAGGACAATTTCAAAGACCCGGAGCATCCGCTGTCGCTCGTCTTTGTCTGCGCTATGTGGCTGACAGGATTTGATGCAAAATCCGTATCTACCATGTACTTAGATAAGCCGATGAAAGGGCATACCTTGATGCAGACCATCGCACGGGCCAATCGTGTTTTCCCCGGCAAAGAAAACGGTATCATTGTTGATTTTTTGGATGTGTTCAAATACCTAAAACGTGCCTTGGCCGACTATGCTTCGGATGATAGCGATGTAATGCCTGTCAAAGATATAGAAAAGCTGTTGGAGCAGCTCAATCAGGCCATTGAATTGACGTTGGCATTTTGTCTCCGCCAAGGTATTGATTTGAACTGTGTCGTGAGTGATGACAATGTATTTCGCAATCTTTCTTTGTTTGCTGATTATGCAAATATCATTGTCGGCAACGATGAAATCAGAAATGAATTTAGAGTGTTGGCCAATACCGTTGACAGCTTGTATGAATCTTTGCGCCCGGATATTTTCAAAATGGATTTTGATCTTAAATATAAAGAAGCTATACGGTATTTGCACGATGTGGTTGAGGGGAAAATACGTCCCGACAAACTTGAAGCCGCAAAAGAACGCATCAATGAACTTCTTGATCAGAGTGTGATGGTTTCTGAGGAAACTGTGCAATGCACAATTAGCGAAAGCGGCAAAGAAATAGACCTCTCAAAAATGGACATCAACGAATTGCGCGAGGGGTTCAAGCGGGTAAAATATAAAAATCTTGAAATCACCAATTTGCGTAAGCACATTGAAGAAAAGCTGGCACAGATGTTAAGACGGAACGTGACCCATGCAGACTTTGCGGAACGCTTCAGAAATATCATTGACGAATACAACGCCGGTGGGTCACAAAACGATGATTTCTACGAGAAAATCCTAAAATTTATGGAGGAATTGAAAGCGGAGGAAGAACGCCATATCAAAGAGGATTTGTCCGAAGCCGAGCTTGAGATTTTTGACTTGCTCCGCAAAGACAAACTGACCAGCGATGAAGAGAAAAAGGTCAAGCTCGCCGCCAAGGAATTGTATAAAACGCTTTGCGATAAGAGAAGCGAACTGTTTATTGTCGGCTGGCAGAATGACCAACAGCCGAAGGAGAGGGTTCGGTCTGTAATACGGGACAGCCTGAACTTAAATCTGCCGACTACTTATGACCGGGATGTGTTTGCTGCAAAAAGTGATACGGTCTATAATCACATCGTTGACCAAGCACGAACCGGCTATGCGTGGATAGCGTGATACTTCTGCTTTAATTGATATGTTGAAAACTGGACTGGAGGTAGAAACGGTTTATGGTTATGTATGCCGGACAAGACGATATATTGGATATAAAAGCCTTTGATAAACATATATCCGACCAGATGCTTGCCAGCGTAATTTCTGACAGACGGATGCTGGTATTCAAGTCCGCTGAGGTCATAATGGGTATCGCGCGATGGAATTATTTTTGGGACAGCATTCCGTTTTTGAATATGCTTTATGTTCCCGATGGTTATACGCATCACGGCGTCGGAACGGAGTTGTTGAAATTTTGGGAAAACGAAATGCGGACGCGGGGATATGGCCGTGTATTTACTTCGACTATGGCACAAGAAAAAGGCCAACATTTTTTCAGAAAATTCGGCTATCGGGACATCGGGAATTTGTATGACGAAGGCATCGGGCTTGAGTTGATTTTGGAGAAACGCTTTTGATTACAATGCAATAAAGCCAAACGCCACCCCCGTCCCGCCCCGCAGGGTGCTGTATGCGACATTTCGTTTCCGGCAAGCAGGGGGATGTGAACGCACCTTGTCCCAAGATGCGCGCACCTCCCAGCTTGTTGGTGGCTCGTCCGGCCCCCAAACCCCCAACCGGAAAAGGATGCTTCCGCACCCTTTTCCCCAAGCCGCTTCGCGTCTGCTCCGGCCACCTTCGGCGGCCTATCTTCCGAGTGAAATGCTTCGCTTTTGTGACCCGCGTCCCGGCACGTTTTTATCCAGTCCCAGCATCCGCGTGGCGTTGTATTCCGCCTTGGATAATTCCATCATATTCTCCCGTTTTTCTTTGTACCCGGCGTAGCATTTTTTCTTCTCGGTCAGCAGTTCGGCAAACTCTTTTTTGAGGTCTGCAATCTTGGGTAATCGCTCCAAACCCAACTCGTTAAAATGCTTCTTGGCCGCCCGATGGAGCGTGATGTCGCCGCGGTGGGTTTCGTAGAAATCGGCGTTCTTCCCGGAAGCCAAATATGCCTTGTAAATCTCCCTCGTCTTACCGTAGGTGGCAATCTGTTTTTGCAATTCTCGAATCTCATCCATCCGTTTTTCTGCCGCCTTTATTTTTGTCGTTAGGGCGTTAAATTCTGATTTCGCGGAGTCCCCAAGTCAAGTTTAGAGAGATAATACCCCGGCGATTCAACACCCTCTTGGGTGAGTTTTCTGGCAATTTGGGATGGTCCCAAGCCGTCAACACTCATAGCAAAAATGCGCCGGACAACCTCAGCTGCAACATGGTCAATAACCCACTTGGTTTTGTCGTTCGGGTCTTTGAAATACCCATAAATACAGCCATTGTTGGTGCGTTTGCCGTTGTGTCCCTTAGATTGGTAGGTTGCTTTCTGCTTGCGTGAACAATCTCGTGCATACCACTCGCTCATTATGTTCAAAAACGGTACAAATTCGGCACTTTCACTGTTTGTGCTGTCTATATTATTGCTAATTGCAATAAAACGCACGTCATGCTGACGAAAGAAAATTTCGGTGAAATATCCAACTTGCAGATAATCCCTGCCCACTCTCGACATATCCTTGGTTATCACCGAACTCACCTTGCCGGCTTCGATGTCGGCAATCAACCGTTTCCACTCAGGACGGTTGAAATTTGTCCCGCTGTAGCCGTCATCGCTATAATGCTCAAAGTGAGTAAAACCATGTTGTTTTGCGTAATTTTCAAGGATTTGTTTTTGATTTGTGATAGAATTGCTCTCGCCCTGCAATTCATTATCACGACTAAGCCGTGATAAAAGTGCGGTTATTTTGGTGTCGGTCTGCCTGTTTGTGTTCATAAAGAACTCCTTTCGGGCAGCCGTTTCACCCACAGCACCATTATAATATCACAACACAGCAGATGTTTCAACGGTTTTCTTTCAATTTTCGAGTTTTTCAACATTATCCCACCTCCTCTCTGTTTTGTGCCTCCAATCGAACCAAACGCTCTATTTTGTCCTGTGCGGTTTCCTTGCTTGTCCGGCTGAAATGCACGTTGACCCGGTAGGTTGTATACCCGATTCGCTTGGTAAATGTTCCGCTGCGGCGGGTTTGGTTGGTGCTTGTTGTTTTGGTCATAGGCTTGACCCTCCTTCTTCTTTCTGATAAAATAGCTCTGTGTTCCGATTCTTGTAACCTAAGTGCGGCAGAGTAACCGTATTTGCCGCATAACAAATTACCTCCTCACCTATAGGAGAATGGGAGGGGGTAAATCGGAGCTTTCTGAAAAAATATTTTTGAAAACTTTTTTAAGGGGTGGTGGCATGGGACGAAAACTGTTGGTACGAGAAGCAAAACGAGCTGCCCTCGCCCGCATGGAAGATGCGGCACGGACAGAAAAAGATTTCAGAGCCGTTGTAGAACAATGGAATCATTTGGACAAAAACAGGGAACGCCGAGTACGGTATAATGAGGTAAAGCGTCCCAATGAGATGATGCTTCACTGGGATAAAATCAACGAAAATGATGAGAAAGGCAGAATGAAAGACGGTTTGGAAACTGTGATTCCTGCACCATTAGAACACGAATGGTGGCGGCAGCAATTGCGGGGAGATTTTATCGACACATTTTTTGATTGTCCTCACGAACTGCACGAACTTGTAAGCGACAGATTGTTTTCCCAAGCGTTACAGGATTTATCTGAAAATCACAAGGAAATCTTATATTATTCAGCCATTCGGCAGTGGAACAATGTCCGCATTGCCGCCAAGCGTGAGCAAACAGACCGCAACATCCGCAAAACTTTGGTTCTGTTGCTGAAAAGACTGCGAGAGAATCTAATTTTTAGAATCGAGGAAACCTTGGGGATGAGATTACCTATCACTCCGCTTCAACAAAAATTCCTTGAACGGTACGAAAAAATCGCCCTTGACAAACCCAAGGACGGCTGATATACTGTGTAATATATTTTTAGATTTACAGGTTACATATTGGAGGTGCAATATGACCAATCTCTTTCAGAGGGCAAGCTCCCACTGGGTGAAATACAGCGAATACGAGTTAAAGCAGACCGCCGATGGGACAAAATATATCAAACCCGCACCCAAAGCCAAACCAACTGTTTACAATCCACTGAAAGACCCGGAGGGGTTGGTGGTGGATGCTCTTAATGTCGGTATGCTGCAAATGAACCGAGGTTCAGAGCAAACGATACAGGCGGCACTGATGGAGTTTGTACACACCTACGGTTTGTTGGGTTTTATGTCCGCTTTGCCCACAACACCGAATTTTATGGACTATGATGCGGCGTATCTGCCAAAAAACCACTTTATCAAAGAAGAATCCATGTCTGTTACGGAATATGCCGCTATATTTACCCCTTTTGAAAAGCCGGAGTTTCAAAAATCCAAAGATGTTGCTCGATTTGATATTGGCGGCGACCGGGATATGATGGCTCTTGCCATGACTTTCAGCGACAAGCCGATGGCAATGAATATCAGTTTTCAGCGGGAATACGCCGAGCGATATGATTGGCTTCTGACCCAATTCAAGGATTGGGCGTTTACGTTTGTATCAAGTTTTTTGTACTATGAGGATTATGATGAAATTGACGAAATGACAAGAGATTTGTATCGGCAAGGGATGGCGGCTTTCGGTGGCATCGCCCCGACCTATCATATCGCCCTGCTGGACAAGCCGACCATAGTGTGGGATTTCCATTCGCTGTTGTTGGGTATCCAGATGATGTTCAGCTTCATGCTGACCGATGACACCAATCCGCTCCGCACCTGCCGACATTGCCAAAAGGCGTTTGTGGCAGGGCATCCAAAGGCGGCTTTTTGCTCCCCACGGTGCAAGAACCAACATAATGTTTACAAATCAAGGGCGAAAAAAGATTGAGTTTCAAAAGTTTTTGTGGTATCATTGCACAAACAGGCGGCACGACAACCGCACCGCCTATTTGTCGGGCAATTCAATTGTAAATCAAGTCTGCCCGGATGATTTCTTCAGCCCTGTGCCGGATGTTGTTCATTTTGCCGACCCATTCCATTTGATTCTGTGCCTTTAAGTCCTCCGTCACGCTTTCCGCTTCCATCATTTGCTGTGTGATAAGCTCAAATTGGTCATTGGCGGTTTGGTCTATTTCCGCAAGGTGTGGGTTCAGCTTGCCCGACATAAGCATAGCGGAGAATATCCCTTTGCGGTGATTCTTCAGGTATCGCCGCCGCATTAACCCGAAGTTTCCAAGGTGATATTCGGGTTCATCCGGCAGGATGAGGTTGGGTATTCGGTATCCCTCCGGGGTGGTGCTGTAGGTTAGTTCCATGTGCGTGTGCCTCCTTTGTGTTTTTTTGAATGGGGTACGTTTTCGGTTTGGATTTCCCTCTATCGACCTCCCTTTGCTGTTGCGTTTTCACTGCTGCTGTGGGTGAAAACTCAGCTTACCCTTTGTAATTTTTGCGGAGGATTGGACATCCTCCCTTTACAGTATAACTGCTCACATATTGTTAGAATTCATTTGGTTTAAGCCGCTCGGCACATAGATTAAGCAGCAAAGCGCCCAAAACGACCGAAATCAATATTTTAAATCCTTTTCTTCTGATTCGCTGTACACGATATAGTTTCCACCTCTCTAGATACTCATAGATTTTGTTCGGATTCAATGTTAATATCATTGAAAATCACTTCCTTTCTTTGTTTTAGATTATAAAAAACACGACCAAACCAAGAGGTTCAATCGTGTTGATTATTGCGTGTGCAAAAGATTAGAGTTTTTTAGAGTTTTTTTCTGATATAATATATGTATACCAAGATCTGACGTATTCACCCCTTTTGCGGGAGAATACTTTCCAGTTTCATCTGGAGGAAGGAATACATATGTTAATACAACAACTAACCGATTACTGCGACCACAAAATCAAAAAATGCGGGGATTGCGGAAAACGCTGTTCCCATCCGTCTGGCAAGTGTAGCGGCGGCTGTGCCGATTGTCTGAAAGAGATTCAATATCATCGTACCAATGGGCGTACAGAATACGATTGCCCCAATATGCTTCGATATTACACCTGCCATACTGCATGGAAACGCTGTTCAGAGATTTTGTATGCACTTGAAACGATTGATTTGGAAAAATACCCAGAACTTAACATATTGTCAATCGGTTGCGGGTCAGCACCTGACCTTTTGGCTTTTGAGCAAATCGCTGGTGAAAAGAAAATACAGTATCACGGCATTGATATTGAATCCATGTGGCAAGAAATCCATGATTTCATCAAGTGGGAAGACCGAAAATACGATACCATGGAAGTTGCTTTTGAAACACAGGATATTTACAAAGTGCTTGCCAATGGGGACTTGAGCGGGTATAATGTTTTTGTTTTGCAATACATGATTGCCGGGCATATACATAGTGACCGTGCCGAAAAAATCGACATTTTGTTCGATGAGCTTATCGACAAAATCATTATGAACAAACAGTCTGAATCGCCGTTGCTTCTGATTATAAACGACATTGACCACAAGGCGTGGATTTGCGATTATTTCAATCTGTTTACCAAAAAGCTGCGAAAAAGAGGACTCTCCTTTAATGCCGACAAACGGCACTTTGAACCACGGGAAGACGGCGAAAACGCAGGTTCTAAGCTATACAAATCACGCACCAACCGATTTTTGGAGCAGATTCCGGCAGAACATAAAGACAAATACAATGCAGGCGACTCTTGCTCGGCGGCACAGCTTATTGTTGAAGTCAATTAAAACACGGAGAAGAAAGGCAAGCGAATGATTATTTCCGCTTCACGCAGAACAGACATACCCGCATTTTATGCCGATTGGTTTACAAATCGGCTGAATGCGGGCTATTGCCTTGTCAAAAACCCGTTTAACCCGAATCAGATTCGGCGGGTATCGCTGTTACCGCAAGATGTTGACGGCATTGTCCTTTGGACAAAAAACGCAGCACCGCTGTTGCCAAAAATAGCAGCACTGGATAGTTTCCAATATTATTTTCAATACAGCATTACCCCTTATCACACAGACATCGAAACCGGCCTTGCAAGCAAGAACGATACGGTAATCCCTGCTTTTTTAGAGCTTGCGGCCCACATCGGTTCAGAGCGTATGATTTGGCGGTATGACCCAATTATCGTAGCTCCCCGATATAATTTTGAATATCACATCAAGGCGTTTTCACGGTTGTGTGAATTGCTTGAAGGTAGCACAAAAAAGTGTGTTATCAGTTTTGTGATAGAATATAAAACTGTTGTGAAAAACCTGAGTGAAATAGGCCATCAAGCATTAGAGGTGCAGGATAAATTGCGATTGGCTGGGGAGTTTTTACGGATTGCAAAAAACCACGGGATTACACTCTCTGCCTGTTGCGAACTCCCCGAGTTATTTGAGTTGGGCATACAGCCGATTTCTTGTGTGGATGCGAGTCTCTTCGGCTCAGATGCTCGGCGAGACAAAAATCAACGTCCGGGTTGTAATTGTGCTGCAAGTGTTGATATTGGTGCGTATAATTCTTGCATGAACGGCTGCCTATATTGCTATGCCAACCATAACGATGCAAAAGTTAGAATGAATTACGTAAAACATGATGCAAAAGGGGAAATGCTGGTGGATTGAAATGAGTTGCAGCTGAGGACGAGTTTATAAAACTCATCCTCAGCAAGCAATACCCCTCTAACATCGTAAAGTATGGCGATGATGGCAATATTGCTTGGAAAAAGAATTTTGGTGGAAATAACGGAGACCGTTTTAACGCTGTATCGCCGGCATCCGATGGCATTCTTGCGGTTGGATATTCTCAACCAAATTCCTTCAATAACGGCGACTGGTCTGGTGTTGCGGGAAAAGGAAATTGGGATGCCATTGCAGTAAAATACGGCAATAACGGCGATATTTTGTGGAAGAGGAATTTTGGCGGCAATGGCAGTGACGAGTTTAAGGCAGTGACAGCGGTATCAGATGGTGTTGTTGCGGTGGGCTATTCCCCAAGCTTCAACAGCGGTGACTGGGCGGGTGTTATGGGCAAGGGCGGCAATGATGCCATCCTTGTGAGGTATGCAAATAACGAAAGTGATACAGTTACGCAAGCCTACACCTACGATGCAAACGGCAACCGCCTCACCATGAAAGTTGACGATACCACCACCACCTACACCTACGACAAAAACGACCGGCTTCTCGCCGAGGCTGTGGGCGGACAGACGACAACGTACAGCTACGATGACAACGGCAACCTGACGGGAAAAACCGGC
>Ga0099364_10002479_pt1 | contig 29353 bp, 19 predicted proteins | sample TergutTh196P3_FD_73070 | JGI IMG/M metagenome (GOLD analysis project Ga0099364, IMG submission 73070) | Microcerotermes parvus P3 segment gut microbial communities from Pointe-Noire, Republic of the Congo - Th196 P3 | ecosystem: Host-associated > Arthropoda: Insects > Digestive system > Gut ...
AAAATACCGCGTTTCACACCCATGCTGATAGACGCTCCTACCATGCCGCCAAAGGTCTGTTCGAGACCGAAAGCGCTTTTGAAAATTAGTAAGAATACGCCGGGTATTTGTTGGTAATGCAATGCTAAGATGACAGCCACACACAAGAGATACCCGAAAGCCATGAAAGGAGTGACAATCTCCGCAACACGGGCGATACGTTTTACACCCCCGAAAATAACCATGGCAAGGAAAAGAACAGTTACGCCGGAAGTTATCCGTTGGTCTATTCCAAACGAATGATGAACGGCCTCACATATTGCATTGGACTGAACGCCTGGAATTAACAGGCCTAACGAGAAAATCGTCACTAGTGCAAAAACAACAGCATACGGTTTGTTCCTAAGACCTTTCAAGATATAATAGGCCGGCCCGCCCCGGTAGTTGCCTTCAATTTTTTCTTTATAAACCTGGGCAAGCGATGCTTCGACATACGCCGTGCCGGCGCCAAAAAAAGCGATAACCCACATCCAGAAAACAGCGCCTGGGCCTCCCAGAACGATAGCCGTAGCTACTCCCGATATATTACCTGTCCCAATCCTCCCGGCAAGCGCCAAGTTGAACGCCTGAAAAGAGGAGATACCGGAAGATGATGATTTGCCTTTAAACAGCATGGTTACCATCTGTTTAAAAAAGCGTACCTGCAAAAATCGCGTACGCAAGGAGAAATATAAACCGATGGCTAAACAAAAGCAAATGAAGGGCGCTCCCCATACCCAGCTACTAAGAGTTGATATCAGTTCGGAAAAATTCATACATAGTATATTTAACAATTTTCAATTTCAAACTTCAAGTTTATCCGTTTTCGCGCTTCGTCTACTTCCAATATCTTGACCGAAACGTGTTGATGCATCGATACTACTTCGGTCGGATCGCTAATAAAACGATCGGCCAATTGCGACACATGTATAAGGCCGTTTTCTTTGATACCGAGATCGACAAATGCGCCAAATTTAGTGATGTTCGTGATTATTCCCGGCAGACTCATCCCTACACGGAGGTCTTTTATCGTTTTTACAGACGGGTCGAATTGAAAAACTTTTATTACTTGGCGAGGGTCGCGTCCCGACTTCCCAAGTTCCATCAATATATCCTGCAAGGTTGGCAGTCCGACCGTATCATTAATATAATGTTCGGGAACAATTTTTTCACGCAATGATTCATCCGCCAGTAAACCGGATACACTGCAATTCAGGTCTTTGGCCATTTGTTCTACTACGCCATAACTCTCCGGGTGTACAGCCGAATTATCAAGCGGGTTTTCGGCGCCCTGAATACGCAGAAAGCCTGCGCTCTGCTCAAAGGATTTAGGCCCCATCTTGGGTACTTTCATCAGTGTTCTACGCGAGGGGAATATTCCATGCTCCGAACGATAATCTACAATGTTCTGCGCCAACACAGGGCCTATTCCCGACACATAAGTAAGCAGGTATTTGCTTGCCGTATTTACATTAACCCCTACCCTGTTTACGCATAATTCTACCGTTTGGTCTAACGCATCCCTCAAGGCCGTTTGATTTACATCGTGCTGATATTGTCCGACGCCAATCGACTTTGGCTCAATCTTTACCAACTCGGCCAACGGGTCCATCAGTCTGCGACCCAGGGAGACGGCGCCACGCACTGTCACATCATAATCAGGAAATTCCTCCCGGGCTATTTTGGAAGCTGAATAGATACTGGCGCCATTCTCACTTACGCTGAAAATCTGCACTTTACGGTCATAGCGGATATTTTGTACAAGATGTTCGGTCTCGCGTCCCGCCGTCCCATTACCTACAGCTATCGCCTGTATGTCAAACTGTTCGACTAAGTGAGCTATTTTCTTCATCGCACTGAAACGTTCATTCTGTGGCGGATGCGGGTAGATCGTTTCGTTATAAAGCAGGTTGCCCTGGTCATCCAGACATACGACCTTGCATCCTGTACGAAATCCGGGGTCGATGCTCAAGATACGTTTCTGACCAAGCGGCGGCGACAATAATAACTGACGGAGGTTTTCCTCGAATATCCGAATCGCCGCCTTATCGGCTTTCTCTTTGCTCAATGTCGCAAATTCCGTTTCTATTGAAGGTTTCAACAAACGCTTATAGCTATCCACAACCGCCATTCGCACGTGACGGCCTGCTTCATGCCTTGATTTTACAAAATAATTCGTCAGTCGCCCGATAGCTTGTTCCTCGTCGGGGGAGATGTCTATGCGTAAAAAACCTTCCGCTTCACCCCGGCGTATCGCCAGCAAGCGGTGTGACGAGATACGTCGCAACGGTTCGCTAACCTCAAAATAATTGCGATACTTATCGCCTTCTTCCTCTTTTCCTTTCACTACACGACTTGATATCACTGCTTCGCGTTCAAAAATCGAGCGAATGCGGTTACGCGCTGTTGTGTTCTCGTTAATCCATTCGGCAATAATATCCCGCGCTCCCGATAAAGCTTCATCCACTGTCGGCACATCATCCGACAGATATCGTTCGGATAGACTTTCCACATCTGCTTGTTGTTGTGCAAAAATAATTTTGGCTAACGGTTCCAACCCTTTTTCGCGCGCTATCTGCGCCCGTGTACGGCGTTTTGGCTTGAAAGGCAGATAGATGTCCTCCAATGCGGTAGGCGACCATGTGGCATCAATCATCGTTCTCAATTCGTCAGTTAACAACCCCAGTTCTTCGATTGTAGAAATGATCGTACCTTTACGTTTCTCTATCTCGACCAAACGTTTGTATTCGTCGGCGATTTCCGAGATTTTCACCTCATCCAATCCCCCTGTCCGCTCTTTCCGGTAACGGCTGATAAAAGGAATCGTCCCTCCATCATCAAGCAATAGCATTGTGTTTAATACTTGCTTTTCAGCTATTTGAAGCTTTTCAGCTATTAATTCAGGAAAAATAATGTTCATATTTTTTCTATTTGAAAATGCAAAAGTAAGTAAAAAACAAAAATAATTGACAATATTTCCATTCCTAATTCCTAATTCCTAATTTAAAAATAGTTGTTTTTTTACAAAAAACAACTATTTTTGCACCATGAGCCAGCCGTTAGCTGAAAGATTACGCCCAAGGACGTTAGATGATTACATCGGACAGAAACATTTAGTCGGTAATCATGCAGTATTACGCCGGATGATAGAATCCGGTCATGTACAGTCGTTTATCTTATGGGGACCTCCCGGTGTCGGGAAAACGACGTTAGCCAAAATCATCGCCAACCGGTTAGACGTCCCGTTTTATACCCTCAGCGCCGTCAGTTCCGGGGTGAAAGATGTTCGCGACGTTATTGAAAAAGCGAAAAGCAATCCCTTGTTTCGGACGACCATGTCGCCCATTCTATTTATCGACGAGATACACCGTTTCAGCAAATCGCAACAGGATTCGTTATTGAACGCTGTCGAAACAGGCGCTATCACCCTCATCGGCGCCACAACCGAAAACCCCTCGTTCGAGGTCATTCGTCCGTTGCTTTCGCGCTGTCAGGTGTACGTCTTGAAATCGCTCGAAAAAGACGATTTGCTAACGCTTCTCTATAAGGCTATAAAGGAGGATGTCCTTCTAAAAACAAAAACTATCGACATCCGCGAAACCGGCGCAATTCTCCGCTATTCCGGCGGAGACGCCCGCAAGTTACTAAATATAATAGAATTAGTAATTGCGGCAGAAAAAGGAAACGCCGCCATTGAGGTAACCGACCAAAAAGTAGTCGACCGGTTGCAAGAAAACCCGGCGGCCTACGATAAAGGCGGTGAGATGCACTACGATATCATATCCGCTTTTATCAAATCGATACGCGGCAGCGACCCCGACGCCGCTATCTATTGGTTAGCGCGTATGGTAGAAGGCGGTGAAGACCCTGAATTTATCGCGCGCCGCCTGCTTATCTCGGCAGCCGAAGACATCGGGTTAGCCAACCCGAATGCGATGCTGTTGGCAAACGCCTGCTTCGATGGGCTTAAAAAAATAGGCTGGCCCGAAGGACGTATCTTGCTGGCCGAAACCACCGTCTACCTTGCCTGCAGTCCCAAAAGCAACTCCTCCTACATGGCCCTGGAGAGCGCCATCGCTACCGTACGCGACACAGGCAACCTGCCCGTCCCGCTACACCTGCGCAATGCGCCAACCCAACTGATGAAAGACCTGGGATACCACAAAAACTACAAATACGCCCACAGCTATGAGGGTAATTTTATCAAACAGGAACATCTTCCCGCCGAACTGTTGAAACATCGCTTCTGGATTGGTCAACATAATCCGGCGGAAGACAAACACATCGAACACATGGTCCGGCTCTGGGGCGACCGCTATAAATAAAACGAACTATAATAAAACATAAAAAAACATAATATCAAGCCGAATTGTTTTCAGGATGATTTTTATTACTATTTTTGTCGGCATTATAAGACTAAATGGGAATTGAAAAGCGCTTAAGAAATGATTCATAGTACTCGCGTACATTATATTAATAAAAGGAAGGTATGGGAAAGATAATTCAGTTGAAGGATATTTCGAAGATTTACATGGTCGGAACAATAGAAGTGCCCGCACTCAAGTCGGTATCGATTGATATCGAAAAAAATGAATATGTAGCCATCATGGGGCCGTCTGGATCAGGTAAATCAACGTTGATGAATCTAATCGGTTGTTTGGACACGCCTACACAAGGCGTCTATATCCTCAACGACCATGACGTCAGTTCGATGACGGACGACCAGCTTGCCGAGATTCGTAACAAGGAGATAGGTTTCGTTTTCCAGACTTTCAACCTTTTACCCCGCTACGACGCTTTAGGCAACGTACAGTTGCCCCTTATCTATGCCGGCAAAACGAAAGCCGAGCGGGTAGACAGGGCTAAAGAGGTGATAGAGCAGGTAGGCCTCACCGACCGGATCAATCACAAACCAAACGAACTATCGGGAGGACAGCGTCAGCGTGTGGCGGTCGCCCGAGCCTTGGTTGGCAATCCGTCGATCATCCTTGCCGACGAGCCGACAGGCAATTTAGACAGCAAGACTTCGGTCGATATCATGCGTTTGTTCAGCGAGATACACCGCAAGGGCAATACCATCATCTTGGTAACGCACGAAGAAGACATCGCCCGCTACGCCCACCGCATCATCCGCCTTCGCGACGGACATGTGGAATCGGATAAAATCAACCCGAATATCAGGGTCGACTAATGAATAATAATGCATCATTTTATGACAAAGAATAGAAATACCGGATCGATTAGTGTTCTTTACCTCGTTTGGGTGATGTCACTTCTTGTTTTGTTTGCGTGTACGAATGATGACTCGAAGCTCTCAACCTTCACTACTTCATACGGTAATTTCAGTAACACTTTGCTGATTGAAGGCTTCACAGAGCCTTTACAGTCAACTTCGATTACGATTCCCGGATTTGTTGGAGGATTTATCGACGGCACAGTGGAGTATATTATTGAAGATGGAACAATCGTAGAAGAAGGACAAGTGATTTGTATCATTGATTGTCCACAAATCCTAAGCGAATACGAACAGATCAATATTTCACTCGAAAATGCTGAAACAGGCTTGAACAAGACAAAAGCCGATCTGAATTTACAACTTGCATTACTCGAAGCCCAAGTTAGAACCAACGAAGCCGATACTAAAATTTCACAAATGGATTCGTTGCAGTTAGCCTTTTTGTCGCCATCACAAAGGAAAATCAAAGAATTGGAACTGGAAAGAGCATCTACCGAAAAAGCGCGTTACGAGAAAAAATTAGAAGCGCTCAAACTTATCCAACAATCTGAAATCAGAACGTTAGAGATTGAGATTGACCGATTAAAGATACGTGTGGCAGCAGTGAAGGAACGCGTTGATGCGCTGACCATTAAGGCGCCCCGGAACGGATTAGCCATTCTGGCCATCAGTTCATCCGGCAATAAACTACAAGTGGGCGACAATTTATGGACCGGACGGCCCGTCGCCACTTTGCCTGATATAAGCGCTATGAAAGTGATGATTTTAGCCTCAGAATCGGATTTTAAACTTATCAGTATCAATGATTCGGTCTTCTATACCTTCGATGCTATGCCCGGAAATACGGGAACAGGCAAAATCCTCAAAAAATCACCTATTGGCCAGCCGTATAAAAGGGGTTCGAATGTAAAGATTTTCGATATTGAAGCGTCGCTCGACCAAGTGACCACCATGCCCGAACCAGGCTTTACAACAAATTGCCAAATCTTTTTGAAACAAGTTGACGATGTGATTGCCATACCTCAAATCGCCCTTTTTGATGAAGATTCAATGAAAGTCGTTTTTGTTAAACGCCATAAAGGATTCGAAAAACGTCAAGTCTTAGCCGACATGTCGTCGACAAAGGAAACCGTTATCACAGCAGGATTGGAAGAGGGCGAAGTCATTGCGCTAAGCAAACCGAATGTTTCGTTAGTAAAAACATCGGTTATCTTGCCCGATTCGCTGATAAACAAACCCGCTACGACCGACGAAACGCCAAAACCGGAAATCATGCAAGGCATACCCCCCGGTATGATACCCCCCGGCATGATGCCAGCAAGGCCATGATAGTTATTCATCATTCATAATTCATAATTCAATAACTCTCCTATGAAACCAAAGTTTATCAAATTAAGCCGATATGGACTGCTTATCCTGCTTGTTACTGTTGTTATCGCCTGTAAAGACAAGAACGCAAATCAGATACCGACAAATAAAGTAGCGAAAGGATTATTTTACATCGACTTGTATGAAGAGGGCGAACTCGAAGCCGTCAATGCAGTCAACATTGTATCGCCAACCATCTCTTACCGATTTGGAACTAATCTGAAAATAACCTTCATCGTAAAAGACGGAACAGAAGTGAACGCAGGCGATACCGTAATCATGTTCGACCCGACAGAAGTAAACAAAGCCATCGTGGATGCGCAAAGCAAACTTGAAATCAGCGACGCCGAATTAGTGAAAATGATAGCGCAACAGGAATCCGATCTGGAAGAATTACGAGCGGATTTTGAAGTGACACGCATCGGATATGAAATTTCAAAAATCAGACTCGAACAAGCTGAATATGAATCGGAAAACAAGAAAAAAGAAATACAATTGAACCTTGAAAAAGCCGAAATAGCGCTTATACGGGCAGAAGAACAGATCGAGAATCGCATCAAAATAAATACAGAAGAAATCAAACAGAAAAAACTTACCATCACACAAGACCAGGCGCGAATTGACGAGGCCTACGATGCGCTACAACGACTTACCGTAGTAACCTCCTCGCCGGGTATCGCAGTCCTAAGCCGCAACTGGAGTAGCGGAAATAAATTTCAGGTGGGCGACCAGACTTGGATAGGACAACCCCTCATTACGCTTCCCGACTTATCGCTGCTAAAAGCCAATGTGAAAATTAATGAAGTAGATATAGCAAAAATAAAACAAGGGCTGAGTGTTGAAATAAAGCCTGATGCGTTTTCTGACAGTAAATTTACCGGCGTCGTCTTTGAAGTGGCGAATCTGGCAGTTAATAAACAAGGTTCTACTAAAATAAAAGTATTCCCCGTAGCAATTTATCTGAACGAGACGGATAAAAATATGCTTCCAGGTCTTACGGTGAGCTGCAGAATAATCATAGATAAATTGGAAGATGTTCTCTATGTGCCTATCAATGCGATTTATACAGAGGCGGGAATAAACTTCGCTTATAAAAAAACGGTTACGGGCTTCAAAAAAGTGGAAGTGGAAACCGGACGCAGTAATTCCGACTATACGATAATTGTGAACGGGTTGGTTGAAGGCGACGAAGTCGCATTGATTGACCCGTTCTACGAATCCCAAAAGGACAAGGAAGCCTCTTTGTAGTTTTCAGTTTTCAGTTTTCAGAAAAGAAATAAACTCAATTACTCATAACTCATAATTTTTTCTTATGAAACAAACATATAATCCGTTATTCCGTTATTCCGTTATTCTGTTCATTGTTCATTGTTCATTGTTCATTCTTTTTGCTTCCTGCGGTAAAAACGGCGATGGGGATGCGGGCAATAAAGAAAGCGCCGGCGGCATAGCTATCATTGAAACAGGAACACTCGAAGCCATCAACAATGTACTTTTTATCTTACCCCGTTATTCAATGTATTGGTATGAAATGCGCATCATCGGAATAGCTGAAAACGGAACTATCGTCAATGAAGGCGATTCGATTATACAAGTAGACCCTGCCGAGGTGAACAAAATGATTCTTGAAAGGGAAACAAACCTTGAAACACAAATCGCAAACTTCGAAAAGATGCAAGTCACACAAAGCAATCAAATCAGCGACTTGGAATCGAGAATCAAAAACGAAACAGCAACGTACAACCTGAAAAAAAACGACTTGGAAGCTTCCATTTTCGAGACGGAACGAGCGCGCGCTATCAAACAACTCGAATTTAAACAGGCCGAACTCACCCTTGCGAAAGAAAAACGCAAGCTGGAACTTGCGAAAATTGTTAATGAAAACGACGCCAAAATACAAGATATACGAATCCGGCAATTGGAAGACGATTTGGAACAATTCATCGAAATCTTGCCCACACTCACCGTAAGGTCGACAGTTTCGGGCGTTTTCCAACGTGGACGGAACATGCGTACCGGACAACCGCTAATCTCCGGCGACATGGCTATATCAGGTTACAGCATGGGTAACGTGCCCGAATTAAAATGGATGAGAGTAACCTCTTTCATCAACGAAAACGACTTCCTGAAGCTACATGTGGGGCAAAAAGTAATCGTCCGCTTGGATGCAATGCCCGAACTGAAATTCAACGGCGAGGTAGAATACATCGGTAAACTGTGCCGCCAAAAAGAACTAAACTCGAAACAGAAAGGATTCGATGTGGAAGTGAAAATGTTGGAGCCCGACGAACGGCTTAAGCCGGGCATGACAGTAAGTTGTGAATTTTTACATAACTGAGAAATGTCCACGAATTACACGAATTACACGAATTACACGAAAACTGAAAACTGAAAACTGAAAAGGATTTACAGGATAATATCCTGCTCAAAAACTGAAAACTGAAAACTGAAAACTGAAAACTAAATATGGATTATACAGAAAACATTCGTTTGGCAATCGGCGGATTAGTCGAACACAAGATTCGTTCTTTTCTTACCATGCTCGGTATCATCTTCGGAGTCGCCTCGGTGATAGCCATGCTCTCTATTGGCGAAGGCGCTAAACGCGAGGCAATTGCGAAATACCAAGACCTGGGGGTGAACAATGTCATCATTCGCGAGAAAAAACTCTCGGAGGCCGAACTCGAAGAGGTAAGGGCGAAATTTTCGCAGGGACTGTCCTTAAAAGACGCCGACGCCATCCTTGATATAGTACCCGGCGTCACGAAAATCGCTTCACAAGCCGAAATAAGCACCGAAGTGAAATATACAGATAAATCAGTCAAATCGACCATTATCGGCGTAACGCCCAATTTCTTAGGTATGATGAATTACAAGCTCGGTCGCGGGGAAATGATCAGCGACCATCATTACAGCCTGAAATTGAAAGTATGCGTATTAGGCGTCGGTGTATCTAACACTCTGTTCGGCTACGACGACCCGGTAGGTAAAATGATCAAGGTCGAAGACCAGTGGTTAGAAGTAGTCGGGGTGCTCGAATCTAAAGCGCTGTTCACCGAGACGGTCGGCGAGTTGGCCGCCCGCGACCTCAATACCGATGTCTATGTTCCGCTTTCAACATTCCTCAACCGCTTCAATCGCGAAAACGCCCTCACCGGCCAGATACAGCAGATAACCGCACAGGTAGACAACTCGAACAAATTAGTGGAAGCATCCGTGTTGATCGACGAGATTTTGAAACGACATCACTTCAACAACAACGACTACAACATCGTGATCCCATACGAACTGCTCAAACAGGAAGAAAAAGAAAGGCAGATTTATAATTTCCTGCTTGGCGCCATCGCCGCCATCTCGCTGCTTGTTGGCGGGATAGGGATTATGAACATCATGCTGGCAACGGTCATGGAACGGACACGCGAGATAGGCACCCGACGGGCTATCGGCGCACGCAAATCGGACATCATGAGCCAATTTGTGACCGAAGCTGTCGCCATTAGTATTGTCGGGGGTATCATCGGCGTCTTCTTAGGCATCGCCCTCTCGCTGATTGTAACCCTTTTTACGGATGTCAGTACCTATATCCGTATCTATTCCATCTTCATCGCATTCACATTTTCGGTGATTGTTGGAATCAGCTTTGGCTACCTGCCCGCAAAGAACGCCGCCAACCTGAACCCCGTCGATTCGATGCGATACGAGTAAAGACGGATGAATATCCGTCTTTACAATGAACAATGAACAATGAACAATGCAGAATGGAGAATTAAAAACTGAAAACTGAAAACTATATGAAAAATATTATTATTGCCGTTTGTTTTTTGATGATTTGCTTTCCGGCGACAAAAGCGCAAATCTATCATCTTTCGTTGGAAGAAAGTATTGAAATAGCTAAACAACAAAGTTTTGAGATTCAAAGTTTGTTGCAGGACAAGATTATTGCCGAACATGAGTTGAAAGCCGCAACAGCGCTTTTGAGAACAAGTGTAAGTTTGTCTATGACTTTGCCGCAGTACACCGAAACCATACGCGACTGGGAAGACAGTACAGGTATTTCGTTCTATCCCGTAAAAACGCTTCAAGGGACGACTAACCTGTTCATACAACAGCCTCTACCGACTGACGGAAGAATTTTTATTACGACAGGCTTGACGTCCATCAACGACTATAATACCGATAAACGGGCTTCTTCTTTTAGAACTCGTCTTGGATTAAGTCAACCCCTCAATTCGTTATGGGGATACAATGCCATCCGGTCGCAACTCAAAACCGCCACCTTAAACTTTGAACGTGCAAACAAAGCCCTAAAACGGGAAGAACTGAACCTGATATATAATGTAAGCGGTTCCTATTACAGCCTGTTGCGGTCACAAAAAGGGGCGGAAATTGCGTTGATGAACCTCGAAAGGCAAACCGAAGCGACAGAAATATCAAAAAATAAATACGAGGCCGGCTTGATACGCGAAGTGGAAAACCTCCAAAACGAAGTCGACCTGGCTGATGCGCAAAACACTTACGACGTATCCACGCTTGACCTTGTCTCCCTAACAAACTTATTTAAACGTTTGATAGGTTTGGAATTGGATGCAACCGTCACCCTGAAAAGCGAAATGGATAATTATTCCATTGTGAATGTTGACCCGGAAAAAGCGGTCGAAATGGCCATCATGAACCGGTTGGAGATAAGAGATAGAGAAATACAAATTGAATTGCAAAAAATCCAGATAAGCCGGCAGAAATCACAAGGACAACCCCAAGCCAGCCTTGAAGCCTCCTGGGACAGAACGGGGATAAGCAACATCAGCATCTCCGAAAAATTTTCAAATTCGCTTTCAAGCTCATGGGACGACCTTATTGCGCGCCCTTCCAATTATCAGGTCGGGTTGACACTCACGATCCCTATCATCGACTGGGGTAGAAACAAACGGTTGGTAAAAGCCGCCGAAGCAAGACAGAAACAATATTACTTAGGCAAAGAAGACGAAGAACGCAGTATAGAAGTGGAAGTACGCAACTTGGTAGCCAGCCTCCAAACCACCTTACAGCGCCTGCAACTGTTAGAAAAGAACGTGAGTGTCGCTGAAAAAAGTTACGGCATCACCCTCCAGCGATATACCGACGGCGATATCGACAGCCAGGCCTTAGCCCTCGAACGGACACGCCTCAATACCGCCCAGCAAAACCACCTTAACGCCTACATCAACTACCAACTACAATTAGCCGACCTGATGCGAAAAACCTTCTACGACTTCGAAAACGACGTCCCCATCGAATAAACGCCCCCGTCATTGCGAGCCTGTGAAGCAATCCAGAGTCCTAAGAAACGATTAAAATTAAACAAAAATAAAGTCATTGTAAAAAAAATCAATACTTCTTTGCGTACTTTGCGGTTTAGAATACTTTTCGGAGTGGACTTCGTAAAGAAACGAAAAAAAATTTTTTTTGAAGTATTGCGGGTTTAAAAAAAATATCTACCTTTACACTCGTTAAGAGAGTTGAACAAATGGAAGTAAACAGATTAATACTTGGTGACAATTTAGAGATTTTAAAAACGATAGAGAGCAACGCGATAGACCTTATCTATCTTGATCCTCCGTTTTTCAGCAACCGCAATTACGAGGTAATTTGGGGCGACGAGGGCGAAATACGCAGTTTTCAGGATCGTTGGTCTGGAGGCATCGATCATTATATTGGTTGGCTCAAGGAGCGCGTTGCGCAGATGCACCGCATTTTGAAACCGACAGGGAGTATCTTTTTGCATTGCGACTGGCATGCTAATGCCTATATTCGTGTCGAGATTTTAGACAGGATTTTCGGACAGAATAATATGAGAAATGAGATTATTTGGTGTTATATGGGTCCGGGTTCTCCCGGCGTAAAACAATTTCTCAAAAAGCATGATACAATCTTCTGGTACAGTAAAGGTGATAAATGGGTTTTCAACATAGATGAAGTTAGATTTCCTCATAGCGACAAAACAAAAGAGAATTTCAAATTCGGTCTTGGCGGCTCCGGGTTTGATGGTGCGCCAAGAGCCATACATGAAAAAGGAAAAGTTCCGGAAGATTGGTGGACTGATATTTCAATAGCTGCCCGTTTCCCTAAAAACAGCGAGAATAATATCGGATACCCTACGCAAAAACCGGTCAAGTTATTAGAGCGTATAATTAAAGCATCAAGCAACGAGGGCGAAACAGTTCTCGATCCTTTTGTAGGAGGCGGCACAACTGTTGCGGTTGCCGACAAACTGAACCGAAAGTGGATAGGAATTGATCAATCGGTACAGGCCGTAAAAGTTACGGAACTTCGCCTATTCAGGCAACACGGATTATTCAGTTCTCCATTTACTGTTCAACTGCATAAATACGATTACGACACATTACGCTATTCAAACGCCTTTGCATTTGAAAACTGGATAATCGAGCAGTTTGGCGGGACGAGCAACACAAAACAGCGCGGCGACTTTGGTTTAGACGGTAAACTGCCAGATAACACGCCTGTACAGGTAAAACGCAGTGATAATGTCGGGCGCAATGTGATTGATAATTTTCTTTCGGCAGTCAAACGTGCGGACAGGAAACTGTACGACAAAAATATTGCAGACAATAAACCGATAGGCCATATTCTGGCATTTTCATTCAACAGGGGCGCCGTTCAGGAAGTAGCGCGTTTGAAAAATCAGGAAGAAATAATCATCAATCTTGTCAAGGTCGAAGACATCATACCGGTTTCAAAAAAGCCGACGATTACGGTTGCAATAAACGAATTGGAACGAGAAGCAAAAGGCATTTGTGAAATAGAGTTTATTGCAACGGGACAAAGCGAAGCGGGCATAGAGTTTTACAGTTGGGATTTCAATTACAACGCTGAAAATGGTTTTAAGGCCGTTGTTTTGATTGACAAGGCAGGCAGACAAACTGCCAAATTTAAAGCGGGACTACACAATATCGCCGTAAAAGTAGTTGACAACGACGGATTGGAAAGCGTAGAAATTATTAAATTAAAAGTGAATGGTAAAATGGAGCGGATATAAAAGCCCGGCAGCCAACAAGCAGTTTGGGTGTGCTACGAAGAGAGATTTTCTCTCAGTCATTCCCCTACTTCACTTAAAATTCAACCTCTAATTTAAAATATTATGTATCTGGGAGTAAAAGCGGTAAAACCGCAAGACGACTATATGTTATTGCTTACCTTTGAAAACGATGAACAAGGCTTGTTTGATATGAAACCGTATTTGGATTTTGGGCCTGTGTTTCGTGAATTAAAAGAACCGTCCATGTTCAATTCTGTTCGGGTTTATTTTGATACCGTTTCGTGGGTAAACGAAGCGGATCTTGATCCTGAAATATTTATACCCAAATTGTGTATTGGTTTAAAAAGAGAAAAAAATAAAATCCTAAAACGTTATCAACAAGCAGGCGGAAGCACGGTGGACAATGAAATAGAAAATTGAACGTTAAATGTTTTTCTACTACTCCCGGCGCATAACCCTGATATATGTCAAAAATGAATGGAAAACAAAATAGAAAGTTATTAATAGTTAATCAAATATAAATCGCCCGACGGGGGCATAAAAAGTTGAGATATGAGAGATGCAGTAGAATCAATTGGCAATTTAATTGACAAACAGAGCGTTAGTTTTATAAGTTCTGTTGATGAAAATGGTTACCCGAACACTAAGGCAATGCTATCGCCCGTTAAGCGGGAAGGCATAAAGACCTTTTATTGGCACACCAACAGTCCGTCGATGAGAATTAAGCAATATCGAAACAATCCAAAGGCTTGCATTTATTTTTGCGACAGACGTTTTTTTCGCGGAGTAATGCTGAAAGGTATTATGGAAGTAGTTGACGACATTGCTATAAAGAAGGAAATTTGGAAAGACGACTTTTCAATGTATTACAAAGGGGGCGTTGATGGCGGCGATTATATCCTAATCAAATTTACGGCTGAAAATGGACGATTTTACAGCAACTTTCATTCGGAAGATTTTGAGATTGAATAGATATTGACGAGAGATAGAAAAAGACGAAGTGTTTATAAAATAAATTGAATATGACAGAAAAACAAATTGACAGAGACGAAAATCTGATTTCATATTGCGGATTTTACTGTGGAGGATGTCCCACATATACTTCAGGTAAATGCGAAGGTTGCAGAGGTGACTCACCGAAATGCGCTGTTGGCGTAAAAAAGTGTCAAGTAAAGCAGTGTTGTGTCGAAAACGTTTTTTTTACTTGTGCCGATTGTAAGAAATGTAAATCAACAAGGGAATGTAAAAAATATAATCCCCTATCTATCAGATTTGGCGAATGGGTTTCAAGTACCAGTCGTAGAAAAGGAATCGAAATGATTCGCGAAAAAGGACAGGCAGAATTTTTGGCTTATATGACAGAAAAAAATTGGGTAACTATCAAAACCAAAGATTCTTTTGTCAACAAAAAACTTGGCAAGAAACTGAACGAAAAATAGTAAAATGCCAGCACAAAACAAGCGGTTTGACGAAATTGGGGGTAAAGTGATAACCCGAACTTCGGCGCGTCCTTTAACCGTCAGTGACAGTATTTATCAAATTCAAAATTATAAAGTTATGAAACAAAGATTTTTATTGTATTTATTATCAGTTGTAACACTCACATACAGCTGCTCATCAAGAAAACAAACAGATGATAGTTTTGGGGCAAAAGAAATTATAATTGACCCAAATTCTCGGCAAATTGGGAAATTGACACTAAGTAATATTGCTGAATCTTTAGAGTATATCCCCTTGGAAACGATGGATGAATGTTTAATCGGCGATATTTCAAGCAGTATATTATCTGAAAACTACTTACTTTTGTACTGTAGAATAGCCCTGCGTTGTTATTTATTCAGTAGATCAGGACGCTTTATTGCACCAATAGGGAGCTTTGGACAAGGTCCTGGTGAATATTCATATGGTCTTGAATTAATACAAATTGATGAAACGAATGAAAAAGTCATTCTTAAAACCTCTAATCCTAATCAATTATTGTATTATGATTTCAAGGGTCGGCATATCGAATCTGTACCGCTTGATATTATTTCGGGAAACATGAGCTATCATAACAGTTTCTATCTAATAAAAACCAGAAACGACGGGAATACGCCGTATAGTTATACTTTATTGAGTGAAGATTTTAATATTGTTACTCAAGGGATAGTACCTATCCCCTTTACAACTATACCCGCAGGGTCGTCAAGCGGAGGAGGTGTCGTGTTTTGTCAATACATATATAATAATCGAGTGCATGTCAGGGAAAATTTGCTTAATGACACGCTTTATATGATAAATCAAGATTATTCCATTATCCCTAAATATATCATCAATGCAGGAAAATACGACTTTACAGCAGATATTCGAAGTAATTCTAACCTTTTCCTAAGCGAATTCAGATCAATGACAAATTATTTGATAGTAAACTCATTATTTGAAACGAAAGATTTCGTATTAGTGTCCTATCGATTTTCTACCGATCCAAATATCCCTTGTTATTATAGTAAACATGAAGGCAAGTTATTGTATTTTACTTCCATTTCAGGAATCCCGAATGATTACGATGGAGGGCTTGATTTTTGGCCTAAATATCAATTTAACAATCAATTGATAGCTTTCCACCATGCTTTTCAGATTGATGAACAAAAAGGTAATTCAAATAAACTGAAACCATCAGGAACCCCTGAAGCAATAAATCGATACGAACAATTATCGCAAAAAATAGACGTTGAAGATAACCCTGTAATGGTTATTGTAAATCTGAAAAAATGAAAGCAAAGAAAATCGTTATACACCAGCGAGGGACAGTGCTGTACGAACGCTAAATCCGAATTTAAACTTGCTCCGAAAGCAAATGCCGTAGGTGATGTTTGGGAATTTACTTTATGGGAAGCGGCACAACTGCCATAGTTGCAATGGGGTTGAAAACAGACATCTGAATCTAAAGCAATTATAATCATTTAGGGTAAAGTCGGAATTTTCACAATTCGCAGTTCTCCCTTGCGGTTTGTGGCAGGCAGTGTAATCTGAAGTTGTCCTTTTTCGACAATCTTCATGGGCATTTGTTTTCCATCGAAGGTCACCTTGTAGTCATTAGCAGGGTCAAGGCATACTATCATGCAACGTTCGTGCGGCGGAGCCGAATCGTCGAATTGAAGAGTAGCTTTGTATCCGGCAAAATCACTGTCCATCTTTTCGTCGGACAACCATATCTCGAACCCTGTTGTCACTTTGCCAAGTTTATAATACGCTGTAAACCAACTCAGGACAGGTGAGGAAATACCCGTAAACTGATGCCATCCGGCTCCCCTGCCGGAGGCTATGATAAAATGCTCGAAAGTAAAATAACTTTCTTCACATTCTTTTTCCCAGACGTTGAGGCCGGTTATGGCTATTTGACGGGCAAGGTCGCCCCGACCTGCATCGAGCAGCGCTTTCCACATATTCCACTGATGAGGCATCCACACGGCGCCGTTCCAATAACCGTCCATTTTGAAGTAAGGCGCCGATTGGTCGACGGCCGAAAGACCGATGTGCGTCCATATTTCCTGGGGATTGAAGAGATGCTGAATAAGTGTTTCGGTCTGTTCGCCGTTCGTGATTCCTGCAAAGAGTGGATAAACGCCGTCTAACCCTTTGTTATAGTTCGTACCGTCATGATAACGAAAGATGCCGGTTGCATCGCCGTTGTTATCGTGCACAACCCATCCGAAATACCCGCTTTCAGGGTCCCAAGCGTACTTCAACAATGCGTCGCCAAGCGTCTTTATTTCGGCGTCATATCCGGCAATATCCTTTTTCAGACCGAGTTCGCGGGCAGCCATACGTAAAATCTTAAGCGCGCGAATATAAGCGGAAGTCACTGCTACACTTGTCATGTTATTATGATTTCGCGTCGTCTGAGGCGGATAATCATCCCAGCCTCCGGAATTATAAAAATAATCCCATGTGCGTAGCAGATTCGTACCTTTCATCCGGGTGGTCGAGGTCGGGTGTTTACCCGTCATAAACTCGGCATACTGCTTCATGCGGGGATACATAAAGCGAAGCATGGGCAGGGAGTGCGTGGCGTTCCATAATTCCTTCCATGCAAAAAACTGGATCGGCATAGGCGTACCGTGATGAATAAAAGCAGATTGCGCGTCGGGTTCGGTCGTATATTGACGAATACACTCAAACGATTTCACAGGGTCGATTTCTACCAGTCCTATGGCGGAAAACCCTAAGTCCCATGTATAAAGACTGTTCCAATGCTTGCCCGGAGAGAAGTGACGGATATATTCGCGTTGCGTATAAAGCGGGTAAGTAAAATTCCCGATATGGCAAGCCTGCATAAGCCGGTATCCGAAACGGTATTGTTCGCCGCCGGGAAGAACAGGGAAGTCATCACGCCTGTTGTTGGCAACAGCAGCTACATAATTGTCGGGATGAAGATGAAAATCCGCCACTGCGGTGGTAACGGTTTCCTTATCACCGGTGCAAAGTAAGAGGTAAATCTTTTGCTCTGAAAACGGTTGCAGGACTACCGGACGCAGATAAGCATTGGCATAGTGTTGACGACCGCCGCCCACAAGCCGTGTGGTGACGTGGTTATGTACCATATCACGGAAATACGTCTCCATGTCGTCGCTAATCACTTCCCGGACGACCGAAGGCGTGTAATTCCAAGCTATGCCATAGAAATTTGCACAGTCTTCGTACTTCAGGAGGATGTCTCTGCCGTCTGCGGTTGTTTCCATGACAGGGGTATAAGGTCTCAAGCGGGTGACAAAGCTAAGACTGTCAATTACAGATGTAGCGCCTATGTAAAATCCGTCGAGTTCAAATGATCCTGCGCCCGTCGATTTTAACGCAAGCGAATGTTTTCCGGCAGGGGCGTTATAAGGGACCCGCAATATCTCGAACTCGCCCGTGCCGTTGAATTGTAACTGTCCGGAAAGCAATCCTTCGGCTTCGAAAACAGCCTGTACCCCGTTGTTAGCCCGATAACGAAAAGCTATGCCGCCTTGATCGTATCCAGCGGGAATATCTACTTCGTACACCACACAATCGCCTTCATACCGTCCAAACCCGCCACCAAGCAGACTGCCATCCATTGTATTTCGGTTACGCAGTTCAAAACGCATCAATCCATCGTAAACCAGGTTATAGCGTGGAAACTTATTTGGAGATTCAGCCGACAGGTAATCTACTGCATTTTTCCAAAATAATCCATTGTCAGTATTAGCTTTTACTTCAGGATAGGCCTCTGCATAATCAATGTACGCCATATTGTTCAGCATCAGGTTTTGGGTCGTTGGCGAATTGTTTATACAATTTATTTCGACTAATACGCGGGAATCGTCCATAACATGATAGGTCACATCCGCCACAACGCGGTCTTTCCACTCTAATTCATAGCGATATGTGTACCATGACGCATCGGGCGCGGCATCCCACGGGTAGTACGACGACTCGAACATCACATTCGGCATCAATTGCCTGTTACGATAATAGCCCGGCATAACCGAAAAGTCGAATCTTACCCCGCTGCTTACATCAGCAATATGAGAAATACCGGCATATCGTTTAGAATAAGACCCCCATGCCGGAAGCGATGTCAAGTCGTGGCTATTCGTGAAATAGGGCGTCAAATCAGGCACAGGCTTATTTCCCGTTTGAGACACCTTAGTATTTTGTGCTAATAAAGCCGCAGAGAAAAGTAAAAAAAATGTACGTAAAAAATATTTTTTCATATTCATGATATTTTAATAGGGGACAAGTGTAATTGAATCACACCATATATCTTCACATTACTCATATCCACTTGCATGATGGAATAGCCCTTTTTCTCTTTCGATATCGTTACCGGTTGCTTTTGATCGCCGGTTTCAGGACTCATCATTTCGTATTGCGTATTATCTGGTATATCCAATTTCAATCTGTACGATAGTTTTCCGTCAGCAACCAATGAATCTATATCTAACAATATAGGTGTTCCTCCCATATCCTTGATTGTCGGATGGGGGATGGCTTTCAGTGCAGTATTTAGGAGATGAAACACGGGCATACCGTTGTAAAAACGAATTCTCATGGTCCATTCCTGTCCGCCTGCCACTCGTTGTACAACAGGCTCGAATTGACGCGATGCAATCAGTTGAGGCATCGGATCCTGCTCAATGGCGGGCTTGATGACTGTAATTCTTTTCCTGAATGATTGGAGCAGTTGTTCGGATAAAGGCGCTTTCCGTTTATTCCCTTTTTCATCGTGCGTCCCGAAAGGAAGGGCAAGCCAACTATTACCTCCGGAAGCCAAAAATGAAGATATGGCTTTAAATTGCCTGTCGGAAACACAAGCGACGCCATCCAATAGGAGTGGCGTTTTTTCCTTTTTCAAAGCTTCCGTGTTCGAAAGCTCATCAGCCCGAAGAATACGGTAACCTATACTATGTTTTACCAAACAGGCCGACCAAGCTTTCAACCTGTCCCAATGTTCCCTGCCTTGCTCATCCCTCCATCCGTTATCCCTGCAATAACGGTTACTAACAAGCCTTACTTCTGTCAAGTCGCTTCCTTCCCTGAAATCAAGGTTGCTGTGCGATACTTCCCAGTTGTTCCACGCACCTATCACATCTTCCACCTCGCGGGCGTCGGAAGGGTCTTCTTCCAACCGACCATTGAGCGTGCTGCTCCAGTTGGCTACACCCCAGAAACGGGCTAAAGCCCATCCAAAATAACCGCCTTTTTCATAAGTCGTATAACTTAAGGCGATGGCCGTCGCTCCTCCCCTTTGCAATGCTATATCTTTTTGCGTCAAGGCTTCTGCATCCAAACGTACCCAATTAACCGATCCAATGCTGAATCCCACGTTTTCCAACATAAAAAAATCCAGGAAAGGCGACATTTTTTCACAGTCAAGGGCGACTGAATTGAAACTTATCGGCCCCGTACCCGATACGCATGTCTGTAAGGGTATATTTCCGATGATGCTCTTTATTAATCTGACATGATCGAGGGTTCGGTCCGACCTCATCTGAATATAATCCCTGAAAATTGGATTGTCATAATTACCCCTTATCCCGTTTTTTGTATCACCCCAAAAACTTATATCTTCAAGCGGAGGAATTTCATGGCCATAATCACGCCTGAACCGTTCCCTGCAATACTGACATCCACATACGGAAAGACCCGCATAGTCGCACATGTCATCAACTTCGAGGGCGTCAATAGGGACTTCTTTTAACAATCGTTTCAGATATTTGGTGTGCATATCCAAAAATCCGGGATGACTGTGACAAAAGGCTTCCAATTGGTATTGTCCTGCATAGCCACGGCCGCCGTCACGGAGGTCTATTTCGCATATATTATTGTAAAAATGTCCTTCGTATTGGGCATGAGCAGCGGCTACAGGGTCGTGGAACAGCAAGATATGATGCCGGTGATGCTTCATCAATTTTTTGTATTCTTCTTCGTTTCTGGGACGATGAACATGGTTGCAAGAATAGTGGTCCATGAATTTGATCCCGTACTGATGTAATTCCTCACATACATTAGACAAATAACCATGCAGTTGTCCGAAATAGTTTGAATAATCGAAACGGACATGAAACCCGAAATTGATAGCCATGTCAATCCGGGCTTCGGCAAAGGCTTCCGCTCTTCTTTTGATCTTGTCTCTGACAAATTTTTGCGACCATTGTAAGTCATTCAAGGAATTCCACCAGCTTGCCACTCTCCGCGGAATAAAAGGGATATCAGGTTCGCGAGCGGCTAACAACGGCACATCAACAACCTGACCGTGAGCCGGCACGCCAGCATCCCGACTGGTTGTCAACTTATGCGCCGGCACATAATGAGCAAGTCCCAACCCTGCTCCAGTAATTACAGTTTTTTTGATAAAATCACGTCTGCTATTTGTCATTACTCTGCATCTTTTGAAATCTTGAAATCGGGCTGGAGGACGGTCCATTTCGCCCATATAGCTTTTGCATTTTCATGCGTCATCTGCTCTTCTCGCAACTGATAGGTACATTCCTGGGCTTCGCCAAACATGTGTCCATCGTCAAAACGGCTTTGCAATTCATACGACTTTCGTAAAAAGAGATTCTCCCAATAGGCACCGTTGTGCGTAAGCGTCTTATCCAATTCGTAGGCATGAATTTCGGCACTAAATGCGCCATGCGTTAGGTATCGACAGGGACCCCAATCATTACCCTGCGGAAAATAAAAATCTGCATTACCGGGCTGATACATCGTACCGCCGGGAGCATTGTAGGGAGGCGACGGATAATTCCACGCTACAAGTGCACGATAAACCTTATCGATATTAAAGAACACACCTTCCGGTACCGATTTTCCGCCAAGGGTCAGAAGCGAGGCGTTCCATAAGTTCAAAGTAGCCGCCGCCATATAGTCGGGGTGAATTCTGTTGTGATTAACGACCGCATAGTTGTCTTCCGTATTTGAACCGTTGAGCCATTCCTTGAGCGGTCTGCCGTTGACAACAACATCACTGTCAGCGTCTTTTGGATGTGAATAGGCGGAGATGACAAGTTCTACGGCTTTTTCGCGCCATTTCTTATAGTTATCATGATGGGGCATCATGGCGCAGGCAACAACTAATACGTTTGAATTCCATGCGTTTTCTTCTGCTTTGGTATCGCCCGGCGTGACGACGGTACCGTCTTTTTTCCGTAGATAGGGCGTCGTATCATTCATGCGTCGGTTGGCTTCCCATTCAACCATTTTCCGGATTAGTTCCCTGTCTTTATCGTCATACTGTTCCCATGTCAACCAACCGGCATGTCCCGCTACTGCCGCCCAGAAATCGCCTTGCCAATCGCCACCCCAACCGCCTTCGAAGTTCTCCTTATGCTGGCGGGCGACAGACCGTACAAGTTTGGCGCAAATATCAAGCGCCGCCTGCTCCGATACGCCTGTATATCCGGCGTCATACAAGCCGAGTTTAATGGCTGTCGATATACCTTGCGCCTGCATGGAGGGTCCACGAACCTTAAATTCGTTGTTTCCATTACCACGCAGGATATCCAAATAATGCTCCTCAGCAGGCTGAGAGCCGTATTTAGCAGCGTACCAGTTATTTACTGCGTATTTAATGGCGTTTTTGGAAATCAATACCTGGAGCTCCGCGTTGGCATCGTCCGGTTTATAAGCGGTGAACCGGCTCCAGTCAATTGGTACGACATCATTGTTCGTTGCGGAACCGACGTCGTAAATGCCGCCGGATGTTTCAATCAACGAGGCGAACAGTATTAAAAGTGTATGTAATATTTTCATAATAAATAAAAGAAGACATACCGGGTATGCGGACTTCGCGTACCCAGTATGTCATTGTTTTTACCTCCATCCGGGGTTTTGTTCCAGGAGGGCGTCAATATTACTGTCTATCGCCGATTGAGGGATAGGCCACAGGAAGTCAGTCCATGGCTCGCCACTCTTGTTTTCAGGATAGTCCACCATGTGCATGCCATATCTGACGATGCGGTCGCGAGGGATATTTCCTCCCATGCGAAGGAGTGTCTGCCAGCGTCGCTCTTCGGCGTAAAGTTCACGTATCCGCTCGTCGAGAATATAGTCTATTGTCACCTGGTCGGCTGTGATTAAGGGTGCTTTGGCGCGGCTGCGCACCGTGTTTATATCGGCGGCGGCGCCTGCTATATCCCCTTTCAGCAATTTCGCTTCGGCGCGCAACAGATAGGTTTCGGCTGCGCGTACATAATAATAATCATGGAAGATATAGGTACGGTTGTCTACCCCCGATTCAAGACCCTCATATCCCCAATCGTCTATTGGATTTGTTTTTGTAAAAACAGGATGCCAGTCGTAAATCGAGCCTTCTGTGCAATATTGTCTGACATTATCGGGTGAGATAACAAATCCTTCTACATAATAGAGCGAGTGATTAGGGTCTAAGACTTTAAATTCGCGTCGGATATTGACGGGTGAATTGCGGATATCGCCTTCGCAATTTTCCCAAATGCCGTACATGGCCCAATTCGTCGGACGGTTATATCCGACACTTCTGCCGCCTGTGTAAGCCGAGAAAGAACCGGGTACGCCATACTTGTCATTCACTACACCTCCGCCGTTAAAAGGACCCATTCCGGCTCCTTCTTCTACATATTCACCTCGCCAGGCAAGATTGGACGATTGCGGCCCGTACATACGCGGTATATTCAATGCAACGACCGAATTGGCTGATGATGCATATTTTTGATAAAAGGAGAACTCTGACTGTTCCACCCAAAGCGATTCGGTATTTCCTTCTTCATAGTCTAAGTTGCCTCGTTGGAAAAGGTCAAAAAAGACGTCGCCATCTGGATAATAATCCGGTATTTCCTGGAATGAGCCGGTTGAGTTCGGATTGGCGCGGCTTCCGAAGCGCTCGGTCATGAGTTGGTGGCGTCGTAGCGTCTCGTCGGCCGATGCGATAGCCTTGTCGATGGAAGCGGCGTCGCCGTTCTGGTCGGCAGCCAGCGCAAGATAGGCTTCAGCCAGAAAATGATAGGCTGCACCTTTGCCGACACGACCGGGTTGCTGATGTTCGGGCAGCACAGCTGCTGCGGCTTCGAGGTCGGCAATAGCAAAGAGATAAGTGTCTTTGCGCGAGGCTCTGACCCAATCCGTACGTGGTGTTTCGGAGAACTCATCACTGATAGGCACTCCGCCCCATAGCTCGCCAAGATTGAGATAGGCGTAGCCGCGCATGAAGCGGGCCTGAGCGATAATCTGTTGTTTGTCATTTTCGTTAGCCCATGTCACCTGCTCGGCGCCGTAAAGGGTAAGGTTCGCTTTGGCGACGATGTTGTACCATGTGTTCCAAGGGGATCGCACCGTATTTGTATGCCAATTCGACATAATGGAGTAATTGTTCGATAATCCGGCGGCATAGCGACATTCCAGCATATCGTGTCCAAACAACTGAGGCGCATCATCCCCGTTATAATTAAACACATATTGTTTGTGCGTATAATATAAATCCGCCAGACAGTCGCCTACTTGCGATGAGATGGTAAAAGCGTTTAAATACGTAAAGGAGGTCTCCGGATTTTCTCTCAGAAATCCATCGTCGTCGCAACTAATCAAACAGCCTGCGAGGCATGTTACGACTATTATTAATAGTTTACTGTATCTTTTCATTTCTTTGATTTTTAGGAGTTAATGTTTAAAAGGATAGATTAATACCGACAGAAACAGACCGTTGCAAAGGATAAACGGGAGCGCCTTGTCCGGTGAGGTTTTGATGGTCTTCGGGGTCGCTACCAATCCATTTCGTCAATGTAAACAGATTTTTACCCGCAAGATAAATACGCAGGTTGCTAACACCCATGTCCCGTAGCGCCTTCTGACGGAGTGAATAAGAGAGGCTGAGGTCTTGCAGACGTACAAAAGTCCAGCTTTGCACAGGTTGAAAATTGTTGAGGTTGGCGCCCGGTCGTGTGTGTGTATTGCTTTTGTTTTCAGGAGTCCACCATGGTACATCCCACGAATTGTACTGGTACTGAACATCAGAAGAAGCCACATTGTAGGCGCCGCGATTGATCTGAACTCCATAACCGCCGCCGCCGAAGACGCCTGTAAAGAGCATGTACAAGTCCCAATTGCCATAACGTAGCGTATGTGACATGTTCATGCGGAAATTTTCTTTATTGTACCCGATAATGGTACGGTCATCCGAATCTGTATTCGATACAGTGATGACGCCGTCGTTGTTGCGGTCTTCAAACTTCGGGTCGCCGGGTACACGTGAATTAGCTTCCATATATTGCGTGTCGCCTTCCTGTACGATACCGATCACCTTCAACTGATAAATTGCGCCAAGCGATTTCCCAAGGAAGAGGCTATTGCTAATATCGTCGTTGCCGTCGCCGTATAGTTCGACGAGTTTATTGCGGTTGAGATAGAAATTAAGCATGGAACTCCATTCGAAATCACGTTTTTTTATGTTGACCGTATTTAGCATCAATTCTACACCCCGGTTGTCGACCTGTCCCATTGTTGCTCTTGTCGAAGTGAAACCGTTACCCATGGACGGTATTGTCCTGTTAAAGATTTGGTTCGTGGTGGATGATTTATATATGTTTAGTTCGAAATCAATGCGGTCGTCGAGCCACCCCGATTCGAAACCGACATTCCAGGATGCCGTTTCTTCCCATCCAAGCGCCGAATTGCCGATAGCCGTAACAAATTGTCCCCATACAGGGTCTGATGCGTTATTGAAGTAGTACGGATGGTTACCGGTCTGCCCGGTATTGATGGTCGAAAGTGTACCGTAGGGATCGAGGGATTGGTTCCCGTTTTTGCCCCACGACGCTTTCAATTTAAGAAAGTTGAGTTTCTCAATATCCATGAAATCCTCCTGTGTAATGATCCATGCCACACCGACAGCCGGGAAAACACCCCATTTGTTATTAACCCCGAATACGGAACTGCCGTCACGTCTTATAGAAGCCGTCAGGTTGTAGCGGTCGTGGTAGGAATAATTGACGCGTCCCAGATAACCCACATTGGTCTTGAGTGTATTAGTCAGTCCAACAGTCTGGGTCGTTGCAAAAGCCAACCCGTTGTATCCGAGTTGTGAGTTGCCGAGCGAGGCGTAATTGGAACCGTTCATTCGATTACGTTCAATCTTTGTATAATCACGCGTATAAACCGCACTGATATCTACAAAATGTTTGCCGAATGAATTGGAGTAATTCAAAATATTGTCGATAACATAGGTGGTCTGCAAATTAATCGCTTTATAACCATTTGCACTTGAAAGATACCCGCGGACTGTTTCCGGTGCATAACGGCTGTCTTCGCCTACAAATCCTTCGCGGACATAATATCCTTCATGATAAAATTCACTCGTTGTGTTGGTTCTGCTCGAATAAAAGGCGTTGAAACGGAAACTCAATCCTTTTATCCAGGGCGCTTTGATCAACACGTGCCCCCGTGATTCGATGATGGATTGACGCTCGTAGTTATCGCGAGTACCACCCTTGTCGGTATCCCATAACGGATTAATTACAGATACACCAATGGTGTACTTTTCCAACTGTCCGTTTGGTCGATAGACATTACCAAACGGCTGATGCCAAGGCGCTAAAGTAGCTCTCACACCGTCGTAGTTATGATAGGTGTAGTTCGCCTGAGCGCCCACCTGAAACCAATCAGTGATGTCGGATTGCAGTTTTATCATCATCGCTTCGCGTTTATAATTATCGCCGTAAACCACCCCCTGCTGGTCGTTATGCGAAAGCGACAGAAAATAGTTCAATTTTTCTGTTCCCCCTGAAACAGAACCTGCATATTTCTGCAGAATACCGGTGCGCGTCACCACATCAATCCAGTCGACTACCTTCCAAGCATCCAAGTTATCATGTACATAGGGTTGCAGCCATGATTTCGCATCAGTCGTGTTGTATGCGATATTGCGGGAAGCGACAAAATCTTCGGGGCTTTGATAGTCAGGGATGCCGACGAATCCTGAGAAAGTAGTTGATACTTCGAAGTTGACAACAGGTTTGCCGAGTTTTCCTTTTTTTGTCGTAATCATCACCACGCCGTTAGCAGCTTTCGAACCGTAGGCGGCAAGTGATGAAGCGTCTTTCAAAACAGAAAGGGATTCAATAGTGGTCGGGTCAATGTTCTGCCATCCTTCGGGATAAATCATTCCATCCACCACCACAAGTGGATTAGACGAGGCGTTGACCGACTTTTGTCCGTGTACCTGAATGTTGGGCGTTGAGCCGACTTCCGATTCACGTCCAACCGTCACACCGGTCACTGTACCCCTCAACATGTCAAAAGCATTCGTTCGTGGCGCCAAGGCGACCGGCTGATCGGCCACCTTGATGGTTGATACCGAGCCGGTAAAATATTTCCGCTGCACCGTACCGTAACCTAATACGACGACTTCATCCAACATTTGCGCATCTTCCAGCAACGTAATGTTAAATGTCGTTTGATTACCAACGCCGACTTCCTGTGTCAGGTAACCGATGTAGGAAAAAGACAATGTCGCATCCTCCCTGACAGTGAGGGTGAAAGCGCCATCAACATCTGTACTTATGCCATTTGTAGTGCCTTTTTCCACTACATTGACGCCAATGACCGGATCGCCTGTGACGTCCTTCACGGTACCATTTACCCGTTTCTGCGCCATCACAGCCAACGGGCAACTCATCAGGATACATAGCATACAAAGCATCTTTTGCCATGTTCCTCCTCTAATCAGAAAAAATCTTTTTTTCATAATGGTAAAAAATTTATAAGCGCGCTTCCGGTATTACATTTATATTAATTTGATTTTCAGATAGATTCGAAGCGCATTGAAACTCTCTGAAAACCGTTTTCACTCTACATTGCCATTGACGACAACATTTGTTTTATTCAGCAATTTGATTTCTCCGGTATTTTTAATTAATTGCACCTTCTCCGGCTCTTTACTTTGCATAAAAATATTCGAAAGGTGTAAAACACCTATTGTCCCCTGATTATCAATAAATGAAATATTCTCTTTGCACTGATTGAACAGTGATGCGTCCGAAATGGATAGATTGTCGACTGTCGCTCCCTTTTCCACTAATATGTTATTGGTAGCAAACGATGATTCGGTACGATGATATCCGGATATACGCAGGTTGGTGACAGTTGCAGGCGAGAAAACTCTGATATGTGGCAGATTTCTGTTTTGAGCAGTATTCGTGCAAAACAAGTTGCTTATGGCGATGTCCTCAAATTCGCTTACACAATCAGGGTGAACGCTATGATTGGAGAGGATGACGGCCTCAAAATTGTAAGTACCGTAAATATTAGCTATTGAAACCCTTTTTACAGTAGAGCCGCAGGAATTTATCCGCACAGCCCGGTAACCGTTTTCCGACCATAGCCCGTCTATTTGAATATCCGTAATCGGGCCTCTGCTTGGCTCAACCAAAGGAACATCGTCGGCGTTCAGCGCAACCAAGTCATCATTGGTGGCTCCTTTCAAGTTCACAATCCGTCCATGGCTACTGGGGCCGAAGATATGGATACCATCCATGTTGCCACGCTTCAGGTTGAAATCAAATGTAATATTTTCAATCGTAAACTGAAATAAATTACCGCCCAAGAAAGCAAACATTTCCGGGTCTTTAAAGGTTACATCCCTAATATGCAAGTCTTTTACATTGTCGAATACCATCAGCACGCCGATGTATCTTTCGGGATCATAAGGAAGGTCTTTATTTGCTCTGTCCACATGGTAAGCCGTTGTTTGCGTGAGGTTGTTGCCATCCCATATACCGCCAATAACCGTTATCCGGTTATTGCCGCCGGTATGATCCGAGTTAGTAAGTAAATGCGCGCCGGCATGGTCGGCTAAACGGATTACAGCATTTCGATCTACTATAAGCGTTTGCCCTGAATGAATTTTGAGCGTTTTGCTAATAAGATAAAAATTAGCCGGCTTAGGCAAAAATACGGTGGACAACTTACTGTCCAACAATGCCTGGATACCCTGGGTATCATCATGGATACCATCTCCTTTCACACCGGGTATCTCCATCGCATTACAAGGATTCAGACCTATAAATGCTATCAAAAGCGTAAAAAGGAGGACTTGAGTTACTTTTTTCATGTTTGTTTATGTATTATTATGCCTTCCTCCTCCCGAAGAGTAGGAACAGCAAAGTGATGTCTTACTGGCAAATGATAGCAAGAAAACAACGCAACTAACTGATAATACGCTA
>Ga0099364_10002480_pt1 | contig 29349 bp, 24 predicted proteins | sample TergutTh196P3_FD_73070 | JGI IMG/M metagenome (GOLD analysis project Ga0099364, IMG submission 73070) | Microcerotermes parvus P3 segment gut microbial communities from Pointe-Noire, Republic of the Congo - Th196 P3 | ecosystem: Host-associated > Arthropoda: Insects > Digestive system > Gut ...
GTGGTCAAAGCCAAGGCAAAGGCGTACTATGTCTTAGGCGGCGACCCCGAGGACTTAATCCAAGAGGGCATGGTCGGCTTGTACAAGGCGGTTTTAGACTTTGCCCCCGAGAAAAACGACAATTTCGCGGCGTTTGCGAGCCTATGTATTGTACGCCAAATACAGACAGCCATAAAGACCGCCTCGCGCCAAAAGCATATGCCGCTAAACGACTCTATTTCGCTAGATACCGAGCAAGCCGAAGGCTCCTACATGGAAAAGCTGCCCGACAGCCGCACAAACGACCCCGAGGCGTTGTTTATTAGCCGCGAAGCCCTACGCGATACACAGGATTTTATCAGGCGAAGTCTTAGTCCGCTAGAGCGTGATGTGCTTGCGTTGTATCTGGACGGCAAGGCTCACGCGGAAATAGCCAAGAGCGTGGGTAGGAATTTGAAGTCGGTGGATAATACCTTGCAGAGGGCTAGGAAGAAGCTGGGCAAGCTGCAAGCTCCACAATAAACGAGCTGCGCCCGTTCACTTCCCCTGCGACAAAAACAGAACCCTCTGCTTGGCGTGCGGTAACGATTATTTCCTCGCCAAGGCGCGCCTCGGCTAGGTAGTTTATTTGTATTTCGCGGATATTTGCTGGCGTGTCGGTCACGTTGCACACTAGGTCTAGGTAAACGCTATTGTTCATATGGTTGTTTGTGTCCACGTCTGCGCGGCGGACGGTGTGCGTGTATTGTGCGGTGACCTCGCTTTGAGGTAAAACAATCCTCCGCGGAGCGATTGTCACGCCGTTGTCGCCGTATTCCGTTAGCGACACAGGCAATGCCGACGGCCGCAAAATCTTTCTTGAGGCAATATCAAACAAAATCCACTGGCTTGTCCATTCCAATAACTTCTTATTTACTGGCAAGCCGTCAAGGCTTCGAGGCGACATTCCCACCATAGGTGAGTCGGAGGAAAGGGGCAATGCCCCATCGCCCTTGCGTAGCCATGTCCCGCGTTCAATTGAACTCGGCCAAGTGCGTATTTCCACGGTTTCGTCATATTCGGGCAGCCGCTCTATGCCGAACGCAAACCGCTGTAAAACAAAGCTCATGTTAGCCTTGACAAGACTCTTGAACCCTACGCCGATTTCTGTCGCGTTTATGTCGGCGGCGGTTTGCACTATTTTGGACAATGCCGACAGCTTCAGTCTGCCGTTTAGGTCTAGCTCGTAGTAATTTATTCTGTGTGTGCCTGTGTACATAGGAATCACGCCCTCTGCTTTGAGAATTAGGGATATTATACCATATTCTCTTGCCATAACTAGTCTTTCTTGTTAAAATCCCCATATGGATAATTTTGAGAAAACCGCATACGAAACAAACCCAGTTTCTAGCCCTGCGGACGCGATTTGCGCGTTGGTGGAGGCTTATGATGCGTTGCAAAAAATTCTCGGCGATGGCTCGGGCTTTGCCGCCGCATTGCGTACGGCTATGTATCAGCCAGTTAGTACAAGCAGTACCGCGCCGCCGCTAAGTATTTATGAAATTGGCATGTTTTATGTACCCGAAAAAAAGGTATACGGCATAGTACAGCACAGACTGCAAGCGGCGTTGGCGGAGCGTGAAAATGACATACGCCTTATGCTTGTGCAGGAAAACGGCATTTTGCCGCGATTGTGCCATATGCTGGAGGAATTTTTGGAAAACGAGCCAGACCAAGAGCTTTACTTACACGCACTGCGTTTTTATAATGAATGCCGCCGTACGTTGGCGATATGGTAATCAAAGGGTAGGAGTAGATAAATATGGAAATAGCCAAGGGCTGGCGCGATTATGTACTGCTTGATGCAGGCGGCGGCGAAAAGCTGGAGGTATGGGGCAATGTGACAGTAATACGCCCCGACCCGCAGGCGTTTTGGCCGCGCTCGTTTAAATGGGAAAAGCCCGACATGCACTATCACCGCAGTAAATCTGGCGGCGGTACGTGGGAGCTTCTCAACAAAAAAACGCCGCAGGCGTGGAAAATAGGCTACAATGGTATGAAATTCCATGTAAAGCCCACTGGCTTTAAGCATATGGGGCTGTTTCCCGAGCAAGCGGTAAACTGGAGCTGGCTACAGGAAACAATCGGCGCGTACGGAAGTCCGCCGCGTATTTTGAATTTGTTTGCGTATACAGGCGGCGCAACTGTGGCGTGCCTAAAGGCAGGCGCGGAGGTAACGCACGTAGATGCGGCAAAGGGCATGAACAACCAAGCGCGTGACAATATCGCGTTAAGCGGCTTAACAGCCGTAAAGCACCGTGTACTTACGGACGATGTATTAAAATTCGCACAGCGTGAGGCGCGGCGCGGCAATATGTACGAGGGGATTATAATGGACCCGCCGGTGTTTGGGCGAGGGCCGGGCGGTGAAATGTGGCGGCTGGAGGACGGGCTTTTTGAGCTTGTGCAAGCGTGCGTTGGGCTGTTGTCCGAGCGGCCGCTGTTTTTCTTGATTAACGCGTATACGGCAGGTTATTCGCCGCAAGCGTTCGGCAATGTTTTGGCAGTGGCTACAAATAACGCGCAATTGCTTGGGCGCGTAAATGTAGGTGAAATAGGGTTGTCCGCAAAAAGCGGGGTATTGCTGCCCTGCGGCATGTATGCGAGGTGGACAGTGTGTTAGACTTTTAACATTTCGTAACTTGCGACGGCGTGCTGGGTTTTTAACATTCCGTACACTGCGACAGCCAATCGTCAGCTATTTCTATAAGAGCCATGGGCGTAACAGAGCCATGCGCGAACGCGTGCAGCATGGTGAGGGCTTCGTCGCGGCTTTCCGTGACCGCGCCTGTTTCCTCCCATTCCGTTGGCTCGTTGTCGGGGACACCCTTGGCTACCTTTAGCCCGTAGAGCGTTCCGCCGTCCTCGCCGTCAAAGGTCTGTAAGTAGTAGTCCAACGCCCATTCCTCGTTGGTTTCTGTCCGCAGAGTTGTTTTTGTAATCCACTCGTCACGCACAATTTCTGCAATCATTTTAACATTCCTTTCTTGTTACCTTGAATGTAATTTCAAGGTTTGCTTGATAAAGCCAGTATATACTATTAGTAAACATATTGCAAGGCACAAATTGTATCATTTGTTAAAATATGTAAAAAATAAAGGGGAATATTTTCATGTGGGGCGCAATACTAAACGCCGCCGCTATTTTGGCGGGCGGAGCAATAGGGCTACTGTTTAAGGGGCGCGTAAGCGACAAAATTTCGCAGGCTATCATACGCGGAATAGGCTTGTGCGTTTGCATAATCGGCATTTCGGGCGCGCTGGAGGGCGACATCATGGTAAGCGTGCTGTCGCTTACGCTCGGCATTTTGGCAGGCGAGCTTTTATGTATAGACGAGCGGCTAAACAGCTTCGGAGCGTGGTTGCAAGCCAAGCTCGGCAGGGGCGGCGACAATGCCTTTGCGGAGGGCTTCGTCACGGCGACACTGCTTTTTTGCGTAGGCGCAATGGCAATCGTCGGCTCGCTGGAAAGCGGCCTACGCGGCGATTACAGCCTAGTTAGCACAAAATCCCTGCTTGACGGAATTTCCTCGGTTGCGTTGGCTTCCACCTTTGGCGCGGGCGTTCTGTTTTCGGCGGCGGCAGTGCTTTTGTACCAAGGCGGAATAGAGCTTTTCGCAGGCGGCTTGCAGGGCGTTTTTACTGATGGCCTGATTACACAGCTGACGGCTGTGGGCGGCATAATGATTTTTGGCATAGGCGTGAATATGGCGGTTGGAGTGAAAATTAAGGTAGCGAATATGTTGCCTGGGTTTTTGGTTTGTGGGGTGGTTTGGGGGGTTATGGGGAATTTGTAGGTTTTTTTGTAGGGGACGGATTTATCCGTCCCGAGGTTACCTCGCTTTGCGTTAATAGACGTTATCCGTCCCGAAGTGACGAACGTGCGTACCTCGGGACGGATAAATCCGTCCCCTACATGTAGCCGTTGGGTAGTGACAACCTAGCCCGAATACAAATACAGAAAGGGCATGGAACGCGGATTTACACGGATTACACGGATTCGTACGAACGAATCCGCCAAATCTGCGTAAATCCGCATAAATCCGTGTTTAACTGCCTTTAAAATCCTCGCAAATCCGCGCCTAATCATTTCCCCCAAAATAGCAGGTAAAAATTTAAAATGGTGATTGATTTTTTCTGATTTTTGGGTATAATGAAAACAGGTCAGCTTCGGCAAAGGCTGACCTGCAATACAGCCAAGCGGCTGATTCACATTTCTATAAAGTTATTTTGAACGCCGTTTACCAGACCGTGGGCGGCGTTTTCTATTGCTGTTAAGCTGCATTAGCCTAAGCCCGAGGGCAATTAGGAAAAGCAAAGAAGCATCACATTCAACGAAAACAAACACAAGCATATCATCACCTCCTACTTGCAAAATGCTCGTAGTGCCGTGAGGTGAATCAACCGCCCAGCCGTTTTTACAGTATAACACAAAAAGCCTGTGTGCCTAGGCTTTTTTTAAAACCTACCACGAAAAAAAATCCCCCCCCCCAAGCGAAAAATGTCACAAACTTCCAATCGCCCATTTCCATTATTTTACATAAACTGCATACAGGACAAGCATAAAATAGAGCCTACCTATCCCATCACCCCACCACCACCACCCCCACAGGAGGTCTTTTATGCAAATCCCCATTTCCCAAAAAGCCGCCCAAAACAAAAGCCCTGCCGCAAAGGGCGTAGGCAAGCGAGAGCTTACTGTCGCGCTTATTTGTGTGTTTGGGTTTTTTATCGGGCGCGTGCAGGTTTTTGGGGCAATCAATCCGCTGGCGATTCCTTTTTTGGCGGCGTTTTTGGGCGGACAGGGCTTCTTTCTTACGGCGTTGTTTGTGGCTGTGGGGCTGGTTACGCGGCTTGAGGGGCTGTTTACGGCTAGGTATATTGTGGCGGCAGGGCTTTTGTGCGTGTACTATTTTTTTGTGCTACATAGCGGCGAAAACAGGGCGTGGACAAGGCTTCCGCGTATTGGCTTCGCGGCGGCAGGCACGACCTTTGCGGCAGGCATTTTTGTAAGCGCGTTACACGGAATGGGATTGTTTTTCTTGGCGGTTACACTTTTGGAAACTACGCTTGCCATGGGGCTTACGTTTGTATTAAAACGCGCAAACATAGTGCTTACAGGGCGTAAACGCAGGGCGAATTTGCTATCGGGCGAGGATATAGCCTCGGTTACGATTGTTTTCGCAGGGGTAATCGCGGGCGCGTCTGATATATATGTAGGAATGCTGCCGCTTAGGGTGTTCTTTTGTGTGTATGTGCTGTGTATCGTTGCGTTTAAGGGCGGCGCGTCTATGGCGGCGGCGGCAGGCATGTTGCTTGGCTTTTTTCTGCATCTTGCAGGGTACTGGGAAGCGGAATGGGCGGTGGTGCTAGGGCTTGCAGGGCTTGGCGGCGGCTTTGCCGGCGGGCTGTTTAAGCGGTTGGCGCGGCCTGCGGTTATTGTGGGAATCGGCGCGGTTGGCGCAGGCGTTTTGTTTCTGCTTGCGCGGTACTGGCTCGATTTTCCGCTACTGTATGGGCTAATCGGCGCAGGGCTTGCGTTTGTTCTTACGCCGCAGTCCTTTTATTTCAATGTGGCGGCGGCAATAAACCCTGTTTTGGACAGTGCGGACGACTATATGGACAAAATAAAGGAAGAAACAACGCGGCGGCTAGATAGCTTCGCTTCGGCGTTCGGCAAGCTCGCGGACACGTTCAGTGGGCTGTCGAAGCCGAAAACAGGCTTGAACAAGCACGACATCGCGTTGCTTATAGACGACCTGGCGGCGCGAGTGTGCGGCGGCTGTCCAAGCCGCGAATGGTGCTGGGAGGAGGATTTGTACAATACGCACAGTCAAATCTTTTCCATGCTAAATGCGTGTGCAGGCAAGGGCGTGGCAACCTTAGACGACATGGGCGCGAGCTTCCGCAAGGATTGCAAAAGCCCGCAAATTTTCCTAAAGGAGCTTAACGCAATTTTTTCCAACTACAAAACAGATTTACGCTGGCACAATCGCATTGCCGAAAGCCGCGAGCTAATAAGCCAACAGCTACACGGCGTAGCAGGCATTGTAAAATGCCTTTCCGACGAAATAGACATGTCGTTGCGTTTCCACGAGGGGCTAGAGGAGGAAATGATTTTCGCGCTGCTTAAACAGAAAATAGAGGTGTCGAGCGTAATCGTCTTAGAGGATAATTCTGGCAAATACCGCGTTTCCATTAACCACCGCCCATGTATGGGAAAAAAATTCTGCGGCAGGGAAATTGTACCCCTGCTAAACACCGTATTGAAGCGGAAAATGCGCGTAGAGGGCGGCGATTGTGACATAAAAAAAGGCGTATGCCATGTACGCTTTAGGGAGGAACAAAAGCTACGCATAACTAGCGGCGTGGCGTTCCGCGCGAAATCCTCGCGCGGCTCGGGCGACTCGTACTCGGCAATGGAGCTGCGGAACGGCTCGTGCTTGCTGGTGCTATCGGACGGCATGGGAAGCGGCGAGCGCGCACGGCGCGAAAGCGCGGCCACTGTGGGCTTGCTGGAGGACTTTATCGAGAGCGGCTTCGACAAGGAGCTTGCGGTGCGAATGATTAACTCTGTTTTAATATTAAAAAGCAACGAGGAATCATTTTCCACACTGGATATATGCTCCGTGGACTTGTACACAGGCCGCGCGGAGTTTATCAAAATAGGCGCGGCGGAAACATTTTTGTTGCGTGACGGGCATGTAAGCGTGATTAGCTCGGCATCTTTGCCTATTGGCATGTTAAACGACATCGACCTGGAAACGAGCGAGCGCGAGCTACGCCACGGCGACATAATAGTAATGGCGACTGACGGCGTAACTACCGCAGGAGAATCGTCAAAATACGCGGATAACTGGCTGAAAAGCACGTTAAAGACGTGCAGGTACAATAGTCCGCAGGATTTGGCGGATTATTTGTTGGAGGAGGCGGAGCGGCGGTCTGGTAAGGGGTTGAAGGATGATATGACGGTTATGGTGGCGCGGGTATGGGGGACGTAGGGAGCGTAGCCCCTTTTCACCGCTGTAGTGTGGTGGGAATGTCGTCACGAGCCTTGAGGGTGGGGGGTTTTCTTTGGTGGGAATGTCGTCGCGAAGCCTTAACGGCTTCTGAAAAAAGGCAATGGAACGCGGATTTACGCGGATTTAACGGATTTTCGCGGATTCTTTCTTGCGTTCATTCAAAACTGACGAAATGCAAATCACGTGGGTTGTTAATTATGCGGATTTAAAAAAACATGCTAGATAGAATCCGCAAAATCTGCGTAAATCCGCAAAATCCGTGTTTAAAATCACTTGCTGCAAGAAATATGTACAGGATTCAAAGGCAATTGAACACGGATTTACACGGATTTTGCGGATTCGTTCGCGCGTTCATTAAAAACTAACGCAATGCAAATTACGTGGGCTGTTAATTATGCGGATTTTAAAAAGCACGCCAGATAGAATCCGCGAAATCTGCGTAAATCCGCATAATCCGTGTCCTAGAAATCAATAAGCTAGGCGTTTTGGGCGTAAAGCTCGGATTGTAGCTCGGTTATTCGGGATATTTCGATTCCTGTAAGCCTTGATATTTTTGAAATATCCATATCCTCACGAAGCATATTCACAACGGCTTGCTCTAGCCCTTGTCGTCTGCCCATGTCTGCCAATACTCGTACTGCTCGGTTATCTTCTCGTACCATGCTAGGCGTTTTGGGCGTAAAGCTCGGATTGTAGCTCTATTATTCGAGATATTTCAACGCCTGTGTCCTCCGATATTTCTTGAATATCTCGCCCACGGCGAAGCATATTCACAACAGCTTGCTCTAGCCCTTGTCGTCTGCCCATGTCTGCCAATACTCGTACTGCTCGGTTATCTTCCAATACCATACGATTCGCCTCCATTATTTTGAATAATTCCTCGTCGCTTAAAAACGTACTATTTAACAAAAGCATAAGCGATTGCAATTTGTTGCATTTTTCCGTGTCGTCCCTTGCAACCCTTGGCGTGAGCTTTATTGCCGTGTCTAGTAGCTCCGCGGTTGTTTTTCCGCTTTTGCTTCCATAAAGCGGCAGGTAGAGCAAAATCAGCTCGTTAATTTTTTCCCCTGTTTGCAATTTTTTGTGTATATCCGTTAATTCCTTATCGGCATCTCGTTCCTTTAGGTTTATGATTTTTGGTGTAAATGTAAGCGATGGGTTTGAATAGCTTGTTACCGAGGGCTTCCTCGTGGTGATAATCACCGTTGTAAATGGTATTTTATGCTCTCTTGATAGGTCTATGTTGTATGAAGCAAAGCGCAGCATGTCTTTTGTGCTAATTTCGGCTTCCCATTCCGTGCTTATGCCCTTGTTGGTAGAGAGCTTTAATGCCTTGTCGCCGTATGCTTTTTTAGTTGTCGTTTCCGTTATTTCGGTGCTTAAAATTTCGGTCACCTCGCCGTCAAGTGCTTCGTCAAGAAACGCCAGCGAGCCGCCCTTGTACAAGGAAAGGCTCTCCTTTACCACCTTGTCCTGATTAAATAAGGTATCTATGGTATGCTGCATTATTATCCCCAATCAAGCCGATAATCTTACATAGTATGAAATAATTATAAGGTGCTTATGGCTTTGGTGCAAGGGTAAAAAGAGGCTAACCCGCAACCACCGCCACTGCCACCGCATCAGTATCACTATGCGAAATACTAATACGTATTTTCCTTTTACGCAAGCTACCCCTATTTTTACGCAGGACAATATACGGCTGTCCGCTTTTTTTGTGCCTAATTTCGACATCGGCGGGCGAAACACCGCGGAAGCCAGTCCCGAGTGCCTTTACCACGGCCTCCTTGGCGGCGAACATGCCTGCGGCGGATTCCGCGCCCTTGGCGGCGATATATTCGCGCTCGTATTCGGTAAAAAAGCGGCTCAAAAACGCCTGCGAAAGGTTTTCAAAGCGCGCTATTTTTACTATGTCTATCCCTATGGAAAAATCCTGCTTCATAGGCGTACCCCCTTTTTTGGCTCGCCTTCGGCGATTTTTTATGTGCGATTTTACACGAGTTCCCGAGTAAGCACCCGATAAACCTTTGAAATAGGCAAGCCCACCACGGTATAAAAATCGCCCTCTACCCGCGCCACCAACACCGAGCCGCGCTCCTGTATGCCATACGCGCCTGCCTTGTCAAACGGCTCGCCTGTGGCGATATACGAAAAAATCTCGTCGTCGGAAAGCTCGTGGAAATACACATTTGCCTTGTCTGCGAAAATATTCTCATACTCGCCGCACAAAATAGCCACACCAGTATAAACGGTATGACACCGCCCAGACAATGACCGTAGCATGTCAAACGCTTGCTTTTCGTCTTGCGGCTTGCCCAAGACTTGACCGTCTATATAAACCAAGGTATCAGCCGCAATAATAATATCGTCATGCCCCATCGAAGCCAAGCCCATTACCGCCCTTGCCTTACGCTGTGCCAGTTCCTTTACCTGCATATCAGGCTCGCCAAATGATGTTTCGTCTACATCAGAAACAAGCACCTCGCAGGGTATACCTGCTAGCTCCATTAGCTGTTTCCTGCGCGGCGAGCCAGAGGCTAAAATAATACGTGACAAAATTTAATCCCCCCGAATAGCCGCCAAAGCACTAAGCCGCGTAGCAAACCAAGCAGGAGCAAACCCGCTCAACAGCCCAACCCCGCACGCCAAAGCCATTGCCACGCCGCACAAATCCCACGTAATCAACGAAATGGCGGCTTCGGAATCGCCGAGATGCTGCAACAAATCGCCGCCCATGTTCAAGGTGTTTAGAAATTCTATATCGAAGTTGTTCATTACATACGACGCGCCAAGCGCGAGCGCAACGCCTAGCACTCCGCCTAAGAAGCCTATTACCGTAGCTTCGAGCAAAAATAGCTTGCGTATGTCGGAAATAGTCGCGCCGATTACTTTCATTATGCCTATTTCGCGCGTGCGTTCCGTTACGGAGGTAATCATGGTGTTTCCTATGTTTATGGCGGCGATTAACAGGCTGATTGCCGCTATTACCGACAGAAAGGTTTCCATTCCGCGTGACATTGCGCGTTGGTTTTCTATAAAATCGCCGGAATAGTTTACGTTGTAGCCCATGTCGCGTATTTGCTTGGCTATTTCCGTAGCGTCGTTTATATTGTACACTCGCACGTACAGCTCGCCGTAGGTCTGGCGGTTGCCCTGCGTGGCGGAAAACCGCGGCATCCACTCGTTTTCTTCCTCCTGGCGGCGTTGGTCCTCGTCACGCATTTGTACCAGCGACTGTAGGGCTTCTATGTCCATGTAAATTTCGTTGCCGCCGCCGCGCCACATCATCTCCGTGCTATCGGGGGCTTCCAATAAGCCCACTACGTTTATTTCAAAGGAACGCACAGGCTCATAGCTTTCTTCTATATCCATGCCAAAATCGTCGTCGGCGTAGCCGTAGCCCCAATCCCTCGAATTGTAAAAGCTGTCAAAATTGTAAAAAAGATGTATGCTGTCATTCATAACGTCTACGAGCTGTGTATCGTCGCTAAAATCCCACTCGCGCTCGCTGTAATAAACGCGGCGGTCAGTAGCATCAAAAAAGCCGCGCTCCGACCTGCCGCTAAACACAGCCGCGTAGTCCTCGCCCTCCGTAAAAAACCGCCCCTCCGCTAAGGTAAGCCCCATGGCCTCCAACGCGTCAGGCCTAATCCCGACAATGGACGAAAACATGACATACGGGCCGCTGCGTAGCATCAAATACTCGCGCATGGTAGGCGTAGCGGTACGAACGCCCCTAATGCGCGAAATTCTGTCGGCGGATTCGTCGGTAATATCCTGCTGATTAAACTCGACCATTCCGCCGTCCTCCGACCAGCCCATACCGCCCCACTGCGGGTACACGTTGATTACGGACATGTCAAGGCTTAAATCGTCTATCATTTTCACAAACTGCGCGTCAATGGCGTACCCAAGCGACACCATCAAAATAATCGAGCCTGTGCCTATCATAACGCCCAAAAGTGTCAAAAACGTGCGTAGCTTGCGTTTGTACAAATTACGCAGGCACATGCTAAGAACATCTAACGCTTTCAATGAATCACCTCCGTTTTTATGGAACACTGATTTTAGAGATTAAAAGATTATGGAACGCGGATTTTCGCGGATTTGGCGGATTCTCGCGGATTCTCTCCGTGTAAATTAAGGATAATGGAACGCAAAGTTTATCCATGTAAATTACAGGTAGCGGAACACGGATTTAACGGATTTTCGCGGATTTTGCGGATTGGCTCGTGGGAAAATATATCACGTTTAGTAATTTACGCGGACAAAATCCGCGAAATCCGCGTAAATCCGCAAAAATCCGTGTTCCATTGCCCTTAAATCCACTTCTATTGTCTGTTATGCCACGCTCCCTCTGTGCCTCTGTGCCTCTGTGTGAAAAATCTTTTTGACAAATAATGAACGTAGGTAAAGCGTATAACTTCCATTCTTTAGTTAAAAGATTTTTTCACACAGAGGCACAGAGGGAACGAGGCACAGCAGAAGCGAGAAAGAATCCGCGGGAATCCGCCAAATCCGCGAAAATCCGCGTTCCATGCCTTTAAATATATCCTTTACACCTCATCATCAAAATCCAACATCTTCGCGCTCTTTTTCCTTATTACAACAATCGGCACAGCAATCACAGCAATCATAACAACCGCCAAGCCAACCAACAGCCCCCACCGCAGCTTGCGTTCGGTTTCTATGCCCATAAACGGCGCGTTCTCAAAATCAAACTCGCCCATTTCACTGGAATCCCACCATTCGGGGGCTACCTCGCGAGTAAACATATTTTGGAAAAACCGTGCAAAGCCGCTTGTCTGTTTGTCCGCTTCGCCGTCCGCCATTTCCATAGGTCTGCCCATAGGCGCACGGCCGCCGCCCTCGCCCCATTCGGGCATGTCGCCGCCCCATTCGCCAAACTCGCCGCCCCAGCCCTCGTCTATTTCTATGGTAAAGGTATGCGTGTATTCTATAGGCTCGCCTGTATTGTCCTCGCCGCGTACAACAAAGCTGCCGCGGTGCGTACCAGCTTCCAGCGGAACAAAACGGCCGTCAAATTCCGCAAAGCGTTGTGCGTTAATCGGCGTAATAAACCGCTCCGCTTCGGTTACGTCAAACGGGCCTTCGGTTTCTATTCGCATATTAGACAGATTCACGCGCCCAGAGTTGATTATTCTGAAGGAAAACCATACAGGGCTTCCCACTGTGCCTGTTTCTGGTACGTTTACGTTAGCAAGCTCCAGCCGCATAAACTGTGCTAGTTGGAAGCTAAGAATAACGGAATCCTCGCGCAGCACAAAGTTCTGGTCTTGGTAGTCGAAGGATACGCCCATATTGTGTGTACCAGGCGTAGCGTCCGCGGAGGTATTAAAATGCAGGACAACTGTCTTTTCTCCGCGCGGCGCGAGTGATTCTATATATAGCGTATTGCTTCCGTCCACAGGCGTAAGCCCTGCAAAGTGGGTTTGCTGGCCTGTGGTGTTTGTGGTGATTTGCTTCTCCGCAATCAGCACGCGCATATTGTTAATGGAAAGAGTGTTGCTTGTATTGCGGAAGGTAATTTCCATCTCGAACGGCTCGCCTGCGCGCGGCGTAGCAGGCTCTAGCTTATGCGAGGAAACAATTACGCGCGGAATATGCGTGTTGGCGGTTTCCTCGTCCTCGTCTGGGTTGTACACATTAAACGCCGCCACATGCACAAACTCGTCACGAGTACCAGTACGCCCCACATCAAAAACAGTGTCAAAGCGGATTGTATAGCTCCGAGTTTTCGCACGGCTGGTAGGCGAGAAATTGAAGCTAACAGCGCGGCTTTCGCCCGCCGCGAGCGAGGGGATTACCTGCATATTAGCCGTACCCATAGGCACAATTACAGCGTCCTCGGGAGTGGCGGTAATGCGGATATTTCGCGCTTCTATATCGCCGCCATTGTATACTGTGAAAGAAATACGCCCTGTTTCGTCAGGCGATATTCTGCCGACTGGCGCGGTTAATTCTCGTATTTCCAAGGTAGTAAACTCGTCCTCGTCCTCCGCGTACACGTTTACAATAAAAGGAAACACCGCCGTTGTCCGCGTGTTGTCGCTTCCCTCCTCCGCAAAGGACACATGGAAGTCAATGGTATACGCGCCTGTTTCTATGTTTTCCGCCGTTTGGAACGTGAAATTCAGCGTACTGGAATGGTCGGCTTCCATGGTCGCAAACAATGCTTGGTTTAAGTCGCCTGTGCTAAAAATGCCGTCCGCAGGGCGTGAATTGTCGGGCAGGGAAATACGCACATCTCGCGCCGCGGCAGTGCCTAGATTTTGTATATTCGCGCTTACGGTAAAGCTCTGATTAGGCGAAAGCGTACCCGACGGCGTTCTTTGGAACGAGCCAAGGCGTACGTTCGGCGTACCCAACGCCGCGCCTATGCGTACGTTTATTGTATCGCTAGACGTGATTGTGTCGCCTATGCTGTCCCTAAAGAAATGCTCAAGCGCGATTGTGTGGTTGCCATGCTCGGCGTTTTCGTCCACTGTGACAAGCATTGTCATTGTGCGTTGCACGTTTGCATTTATGGACGATACGCTATTGGTGTTACGCAAAAACTCTGCCGTAAACGGCGCGTCCTTGGACGGCGAGGCAATAGTAAACAGGCTACGCACTGGCTGTGTGCCTACGTTACGCAGAGTAATCGTTATTTCCTGCGAAGCTCCTGCCTCTAGGGTGATATTGTGCGGCGAAACTAGGCGTATTTCGCCCTTGCCTGCGTTGTCAATTTGTTCCTGTAGCTCCTTTGCGCGTTGCTCCCAGAAGCTGTCCTCGTTGGGTGACGAGGCTGTTACTGGTAGGGTTAGGGGTAGTGCTAGTAGGATTAGTAGAAGTGGTAGGAATGGTAACATAGTCTGTGCAAGTTTAGTTTTCATGCTGTTGCTCCTTTTTTTGTGTGATTGTAACATGGATTTGTTGAATTTAAAGGCATGGAACGCGGATTTTCGCGGATTTGGCGGATTTTCGCGGATTTTTTCCTGCGTGTTTATTAAAATTCGTTAAATCTGCCTTTCATTGCCTGCTATGCCACGCTCCCTCTGTGCCTCTGTGCCTCTGTGTGAAAAAATTTTTTAAACTAAAGAACGAGGCTTTACACTTTACCTAAGTTTTTTATTTGTCAAAAAGATTTTTTCACACAGAGGCACAGAGGCACAGAGGCACAGAGGCACAGAGGGCGAGAGGCATAGCAGAAATACGGACATGACGTAGATTGTTAAGTACACGGATTTAAAAACATGCCCGAAAGAATCCGCGAAAATCCGTTAAATCCGCGTAAATCCGCGTTCCATTGCTTTTTAAATCCGCGTTCCATTGCTTTTTAAATCCGCGCCCCATCATGTTATACTCTCAATTCTCCCATCACGCACATGAATAATCTTGTCCGCGTATTCGGAAATTTCTATGTCGTGGGTAACGATAATCAGCGTTTGTTCTCGTTCCCTCGCCATTTTGGTGATAATGTCCATCATTTCGTAGGTGGTTTTTGTGTCTAGGTTGCCCGTGGGTTCGTCCGCAAAGACCACCTGCGGATTGTTTACGTATGCGCGCGCTAGGCTTACGCGCTGTTGTTGGCCGCCTGATAGCTCGTGGGGCTTGTGCCGCCACCTGTTGCCTAGCCCTACGACCTTTAGCATTTCACGCGCCGCGATGTTCCGCTTCCTTTTGGAAAATCGGCGAAAAATGAGCGGAAGCGTAACATTCTCCAACGCGGTAAGCGTGGGCAATAAATTGTATGACTGGAACACAAAGCCGATGTACCGCTGTCGGTAAAGGGTAAGCTGTTTTTCGTTAAGTGCTTCTAGCGGCTTGCCTTTAAATTTTATGCTTCCCGACGTTGGTTTTTCCAACCCTGCCAAAAGATTCAAAAGCGTGGACTTGCCAGAGCCGCTTGTGCCGAGCAGGCAGTAGATTTTGCCCTTCTCGAAGCTAAGACTTATATCGTCTAGCGCGACCACTCGCTCCGTACCCATTTTGTAGACCTTTCTTACATTTGTAAGCTCGAACAAATTAGCCATTATTTTACACTCCCTACGCCGCGTATACGGACAAGCCAAATAGCGTGCGGCTTGCTTTTCACTTGGCGTAATGTTTTAAGCATTTCATGGTGCGCGGTTTTCATTAGCTCGACATCTTCTATTGTACACCCTTCGGGCGAATATCGCGCCTTGTAGTATATTTCTGCCAATTGCCCCAAAAAAACGGTGTCGTTCCGTGGGGTTTGAAACGCAAACCGCTTGCCTATACGCTCCGCATACGCGGCGGGCGTTTCGTCCAACGAGGGCGACCCTGCCAAGCAAGCCACCACGGATAGCGTAGCATTAAAATATAGGCGTACTAGCTCATTGTATGACAGCTTTCTTATTTTTAGTTTTTTGACCCATGCCATAATACCCCAAATTGTACTGATAAACAATACAACCGACAAAAGCCATAAAATATTACTCGGTTTTGTAGCTTCCTCGGAAATTTCTTCGCTCGCGCGCGGGCTTGGGCTTGCTGGCGTTTCTCTTTCTCGCGAGGGCGAAAACAGCGTAGAAAGGTCGATATTGGCGAGTTCAAAATCCTGCAATAGCCCCTGCAAGGATTCCAACGCTTCGGGCGAAATACTGCCGCGCGGCGTTTCCGCGAAAGTCGCTGGCGACATCAAAAGCGCGTAAGCAGGCGTGGCTTCCATGATATGCCAGCCGAAGCCTTCAAGATAGACCTCTACCCATGCGTGTGCCATGCGGTTTGTCACGGTAACGGTATCGCCGTCCTGCGCAGGCGGCAGTACGTAGCCCTCGGCATAGCGTGACGGCACTCCTGCGATACGCGACATCACCGCCATAGCCGAAGCAAAATAAGTGCAGTAGCCCTCCTGCGTTTCAAACAAAAAGTAGTCAACAAAGCAGCCGTCCCTCGGAGGGTGGGAGGGCGTTAGCGTATAGGTAAAATCTAGTAAATAATCCCTAATGGCAAGTACCCTGTCGTAGTCGTTTTCCTTGTCGGCTACTAGCTCCGCAGTGAGGTCGTGTACGCGTTGCGGCACGATTTCGGGTACTTCTAGGAAGTGCGCGCGTACGTTGTCGGCGTATTGTGCCAACATGCGAACGGTGGGCGAGCCAGCCGAAGCCGCAATTTCAATGCGCGCGCTTGCGTTGTCTGGGTGCAAAAGCTCCTGCAAATTGTAAAAGCCTGCGTTCGCCTTGCGTAGCACTTCCTCCACAAGCGGGTCTTGCGTATCTACATATAAGAAGTCGATTTGATAGCCTGCGCCGCGCCGCATAATATGCGGCAGTTGCATGTCGCCAAGCGGCGTAATTTCCAAAAGCGCCTCATAGTCGGAGAAGCCCTCGTCAAAGTTTACTTGATATGCTCGCGGCGGTCGGAAAATAGTCCCTGTACGCCTTGAGCCTTGGGAAATAGTAACAGTGTCGCGGCGTTGTGCGGGTTCCTTTATGTCCTTGACCGCGTTAAATGCCTCCAGCATTTCGAGGCGCGAGGGCGTAAGGCTGTTTGTTATGTCGGCTTGCAAGGTGGGAAGCCAGCGCGAGCCTGTGTAGGTGTCGCTTGTCGCGCCCGAAAGATAGGTTTTTGCAGGAGCTTGTACCGTCATCACGTAGCGGTCGTTTTGTATAACCGGGCCGCCGAGAAAGCCGCCCGCGCGTGAAAAGCCGCTAGTGGAAAAGGAAAAATGCGTAGGCGCGAAAAGCTCGTAAATAAAGTCGCTTGTGCGTGTGAAAACTTGTGTGCGAAGTGAAATCCGCGGCGTGTACAGGTCGGATTCCGTTGGAATGTAATGATTTACCAGTAGCACAGCGGCAATGCACAGCGGCAACGCGGAAAGTGACACCGCCTTGCTTGTTCTGCGAATTAACAGCATACAAAACGCGGCGATAAAAATAAAAACCGCCGTTTCGTCACGTACAGGCGCGAGCCGCCACACGAGGGCAAAGGTATATACGCCGATGGTCGTAAGCATATAAAGGTTAAAATACTTCAGCATAAATATAACCGTGGCAAAGGCAATGACCGAGCTTATAAGGCAGACAATCGGCACGGCAAAGTCGGCATTGTATGCGGTTCTGCCTGCTATTACGTATAGTAGCTCTAGGGCTTGGGGGTATTTTTCGACAAAAAGCTCTATGTCGTTGTTGATTGTGAGGGCGGCTATGCCGAGCGCGATACAGGAAATGCCTAGTGTCCATGCGTTGAATAGGACAGCCATGGCGAAAATGAGCGTACCCACGCCAAGCAAATAGAGTGTGAGCGGTGGGATTTGTACGAATGTTAGGGTTAGTACGGCGCGGTTTAGGGCGTATAGAAGGATACTGCCGATAGCTAGGCAGTAGATATGCTCTCTAAGTAGTCCTTGAGATGTTGTCTGCGACAACATCTCAGGACTACTTGGTTTTTGTTCGGGGGGGGCATTGCCCCTTTTCTCCGACTGTGGCGTGGTGGGAATATCGCCTCGAAGCCTTGGGGGGGCATTGCCCCTTTTCTTCGATTGTGGCGTGGTGGGAATGTCGCCTCGAAGCCTTGGGGGGGCATTGCCCCTTTTCTCCGACTGTGGTTTGGTGGGAATGTCGCCTCGAAGCCTTGGGGCTTCGTCGTTTTTCCCCGATTGCCCCATAGAGGGCTTGGCTATACGCTTATTTTTGAACAATAAATACCGCCCTCTGATAAGATTGTGTAGATTCGTTCGCTTTCGGTCTTGTTGTCGGTTTTGTTGCTGTTCTTGTCGTTGCTTTCACTCTTGCCGCGTTCATTCCCACTTTCACAAGAAACAAACAAAACCGCCATACCATGCCCATGATTCGAGCCGTAAATAAGGCGTTCGTATATTTTCGGGTCGAGTGCCGCCGTAACCAAAATCAAGTTTACACAGCCTGCCGCCTCGTGGAAAATTTGGTTCATTGCCGCGGTACAGTCAAACGCACCGAAACGTAGCTCGCTTGCGGCCTTGTAAATTATGTCAAAATCGGCGGCGGTACGCGCGGTTATTTTTTGCCCCATGCAGATAAAATCCACGGACGTGCCTTTTGTTAGCAGGGCTTTTACTATGCCGAGGGTGTTTTCGATTAGGGCATCTTCTAATGTAAGAACGCTGTCAAGGCTTCGGGACGGCGTTCCCATAAAGCTACAGTCGGAGAAAAGGGGCAATGCCCCCCCACCGAGTAGAACTACCGCATGATTTCTGCCGTGGCTTTGGTAATTTTTCACAAGCCATTCATTGCGTTTGGCGGTTAGCTTCCAGTGTACGCGCTTAATGGAATCCGTTGGCAAATACTGCCTAATATCCGCCACCGAGGAATAATCCTCGGCGTGCAGGTCGTACGCAGAAAAGCCCTCAAACCGCGCGGCGAGCGATAAATTATTCGCTTCCGCCACAAGCGGCAGGACGGTAAGCGTTTCAAAGGCATTGACCTGTCGGCGTAGCTTAAAAAGCCCTGTTAAATCGCGGGCGTATATGGCTTCTATTCCCATCTCAAAGTGACCGCGGTAGGGTACGCTAAAGGTCTTGCTTACCACGCGCCTGTAAAATAGGTAGAGGGTTAGCTCGTCCTTGGGCTTGCCGAGGTGGTCGTACTGCTCGGCGCGTAGGATTACGCCGATTTTGCCAAAGGGCAAAAAACCGCGGTTATGTAGCCTTATGGAAAATGCGCCTTGCTCGTTTTTTACCACAGGGCGCGGCGGTACGTAGGAAATTTTGACAAGCCGCAGCGACAAAAAGGCGAACGCGTAGCTAAAAATCGGCAACACGAGCAACACAGCGGCAACGACAAAAAAGACGCGCTCGCCAAGGAAAAACGCGCCAACCACCGCGAGGGCTAGAAGAAATAGCCAGTGGAGCTTCATCTTATTCCTGCTATGGCGTGTCTTATTGCCTCCGTTAGTACATCGTGTACGCTTACTTTTTTAATGCTCGCTTCCTGCTTCATTAAAATTCTGTGGGAAAGCACATGCGGTGTCATTTCGATTACATCGTCGGGGGTAACGTAGTCGCGCCCATTGTACAACGCCCACGCCTGCGCCGCCTTAAATAGACATAGGCTTGCGCGCGGGCTTGCGCCTAGCTGTACGTCCTCGTGCGCCCGCGTAAAGCTCGTCACATTTACGACAAAGCTGTTTATTTCCTTGTCGGCGTGGATTTGCTCCGCAAGCTGTTGTACCCTTAGTATATCCTCGCCTGTAGCCACCGCCGTAAGGCTTTCCAGCGGGCTTGTCCCCTTAAACCTGTCGAGCATTTTACTTTCCTCGGCAGGCTCGGGATAGCCAAGCGAGATTTTCATAAAAAATCTGTCTAGCTGCGCCTCGGGCAATGCGTACGTGCCTAGATATTCCACTGGATTTTGCGTAGCAAGCACCATAAACGGCGCAGGCACGCGAAAGGTTTCGCCGTCCACGGTTACTTGATTTTCTTCCATGACCTCCAGTAGACTGGACTGCGTTTTCGGCGAGGTTCTGTTGATTTCGTCCGCAAGCACAAACTGGCTCATTACCGCGCCCGCGCGGTATTCAAACTCGCCAGTCTTTGGCGAAAACGCCGAATAGCCAGTAATATCGCTCGGCATAATGTCGGGCGTAAACTGAATACGCTTAAAGCTACCGCTTACGGACTTGGCGAGCGCCGCCACTAGGCTTGTTTTGCCTACGCCAGGCACGTCCTCGATAAGCACATGTCCGCGGCAAATAAGCGTAGTGACCACAAGCTCTATTGCGTATTGCTTGCCCATTATTATTTTTTCCACGTTGTTGATTATTAGCCGCATGTGGTTGACGGCTTGTTGGTTTGTTGTTGGCATTGGGGTTCGTCACTTTCTTTTATTGGAACGTATGTTAATCGCAAAGGGAAACGCCGCCCACGGAATGGTAAACGGCGTTAATATAACACTATAATCAACTACATGAGCCAACCGCAAGGCTGTGCTACACACAAGGCGATTCTTGCCCGAATCGTCTTGTTTTTATTATAACCAAAAATCAGAGAAAAGCAACAGCGAATACGATATGTTACACGACAAACGCATGAAGCCGAATTTAGGCAACAATTTACTAGTTTGCAAGATTTGCAGGGGTTTTGTAGGGGACGGATTTATCCGTCCCGAGGTACGCACGCTCGTCAATTCGGGCAGGGTAACGTCCATTAACGCAGAACGAGGCAATCTCGGGACGGATAAATCCGTCCCCTACAAGTACCCATGACAAACGCATGAAGCCGAAATGTGTAAATTAAGCACGGATTTAACATTAGAGAAGCCCCACGCCTTTGCCATTCGTGCGTTTGTCGTGCTATGTGTTGAATCTGATAAGGTAAGTGCAATGTAACGAGGCACAGCAGAAGTACGGACGTAAAAAAGTGTGTTATAACACGGATTTAACGGATTTACGCAGATTTACGCGGATTTTGTCCGCGTAAATTACTAAACGGCGATATATTTTCCCACGAACGAATCCGCAAAATCCGTGTAAATCCGTCAAATCCGTGTTCCACTACCTTTAATTTACATGGATAAAATTTTCATTCCACTGTCGTCAATTTACACGGAAAGAATCCGCGAAAATCCGTTAAATCCGCGAAAATCCGCGTTCCATGCCCTTAAAATCTGCTTAGCACGCGCCGTCATTCCCCTCCCCCTGCACTATCGGGGCTAGACTGCGAGTCGGGGTCGGGCTGTGTATCTGGCTCTGGGTTTGGGTCTTGTGGGTCATGTGGGTCTGGGTCATTCGTGTCGGGGTCTTGGGGGTCTTGTGGGTCATTGGGGTCTGGCTCATGCGGGTCGGGGTCATTCGGGTCTGGGCCTTGCGGCACATACCCCCCCACAGGCCTAAACCTTGCGACAATCCGCACATTGGAGCTACCTACTACAAATGTAGTAGACGTGTCCGTAGGGTCGGCGAGTGTTATATCGCCCTCGGCTATTTCCCATGCCTCAAATTCGCAATCGTCGGCAGGAGTCGCGCTTATGCTTACGGTGCTTCCGCTTTCTTCTTCTGCGGCAGAGGACGTTACACTGCCCCACTCGGCATTGTTTGCTTCTATTATAATGGCGAATATTTGCGGCTGTAGGTCGTCTTGCGATTCGGCTATATTTACTATTTTTTGTGTGGTGGTATAACGCCCTGCGGCGTTGATTGCCACGCCTATTCCCATATATTTCAAATTCGGATTTAGTATATTGTTCCTGTGGTTTGTGGAATTTAGCCAGCCCTGCACGGTTGCCTCGGGCGTAAGCTGGTTGCGGAACACGTTTTCCGCCCAGCCTTGGTGCGTTATTCCTACGGCGGCTAGGCGTTCGCGCGCGCTAGAGCCGTCCGAGCCTTGATGGCCGTTTAGATTATTCGCCACAAGGTCTTGACTGTGGTTGCGCGCCGCCAGTGCTACTAGGTCGTGCCATATTAGGGGCTCTAGCCCGTTGCTTTGGCGTTCTTGATTTGTTAGCGTGAAAACGCGCTGTTCAAATTCCGCGGCGGTGAGTGAGGGCGTTTGCTGCTGCTGCTGTTGTTGCTGTGTCGGCAAAAATACCGCGCGTATTCGCACATTTATTGTTCCCATGACAAAGGTGGTCGTGCGGCTTGTTGTGTCCGCGATTATAACCTCGCCTGCCAGAATTTCCCACCGCGAAAACTCGTTGCCCGCCGCGGCGTTGGCAGTGAGTGACACGGTTTGTCCGTGGGTGGCAGTGGCAACTGACGCGGAAGCCGTGCCGCGGCCGTTTACATTGGCAGACACGCTAATTGAACGCGGCTGCGGCGCGGCGGTCGTAAATACCGCGCGTACACGCACGTTTGCGCTTCCCATGGTAAAGGTGGTGCTTGCGGCGTTAGGGTTGGCTAAAAGGATATTGCCCGATTGTATTTCCCAGCGGCTGAAGGTGAAGCCTGCCTTGGCAGTAGCGGTAACCGTGACCGTCTGCCCCTGCGCGGCGTTCGGGCGTGACGGGCTTGCCGTGCCTTGTGCCGTGTTGGACGAAACGGTCGTGATTGTATACGAGCCTGCGGGGGCAGGCGCGGCGGCTTCTTCTTCCTCGCTTTCCGCGTCCGCAAGCTCGTAATTTATATTGTCCGGCGAATAAATATAAATCGTGCTTGTTTCTTCTTCCCATTCCACTTCTGCGCCTGTCGCCTCGGCGATAGCGCGCAGCGGCAGCATAAAGCGACCGTTTCTGATATGCGGCGGCACCTCGGGCGTAATCATCTCGTCATTTACCCAAAAATGCGCCTCGCCGCGCCGTAGCTTTACTACGTCTGCGCCTGTAAGCGTGGCAAGGCTTAGCTCCTCGTCCCACTGCACGTCAAAGCCCATAAGCTCGAACACTCCGCGGACGGGTACGAGCGTGCGGCCGTCGAGAATGAGCGGATACTGGTCGCTGAATAGTACGGTGGTGTTGTCCACGATTATTGAGATTTCGGAAGCGTGGGCTGGGTGTGGGGAAAGGGTGGAGAGTGCGGGGATAGTGAATAGGGCGATTAGGGCTAGTAGTGAGAGCAGGAAAGTTTTTTTCATGGCTTTCAACTCCTTTTTTTTATGTAGGTGGGGGGGGTGTTGAGTTTTTGGTGGATTATATTATACAGGAATAATGAGGGGAACGCACTAGTTTTTTTGTGGGTTTTTTTGTGGGTTTTTTGTGATTTTTAAAGGGAGTAAAACTTACGCTTGTATGTGAATAAATGGCGATAGGACACGGATTTAACGGATTTTCGCGGATTTTGCGGATTGGCTCGTGGGAAAAGCCGTGTAATCCATGAAAATCCGTGTTCCCAGAACACGAAAAGATATGTAGTGATGAATCAAGTATGGTTGAAAGACACCTTATTTTGCATATTTCACAAAATAGCAGCGGATATTTAACGCCGTAGGGCAATAGTACCTCCCCAAAGAACCACATGGGAACAGTGCGAAAAATGCCCAAGTCATTCTCATATATATACAGCAGAGCATTGATAACTTGTACGTTTTCTACGCTTGCGTTTTCTCGTTGCACAGGCAGATATACTTTATTTTTCCGTATTGTTTCACTGTTATATTCGTGATACTAATTTATCACGTCTTGTAGCATTTTGGTAGCGGGAACACGTCCCGCAAAATTGTCCGTTTTTTCTGATTGGGTTTCCGCTGTTTGTCTTTTGAGTTCCTTAATTGTTTTATCAGTCGCTTTCAACATCAATAGCAACTCTTTAGGGGTAGTTACATCATTATCTATATTATGAACGATACAATTTCTCAACCTCAGCAATCCCTTAATGTTTTTAAAGTCTGTATCTTTTATATCAAGGGTTTCTGATAAATAGTCAATTATGGAAAGGGATTTTGTGGTCTCGCCATGACGTTTAATCGCTTCATGCAGTTCTTTACATTTCTCAAGGGCTTCATATCTTAGCAATGTTTCTTGTGCTTTTTTCGTGCTTATTAACCTATTTAAATTTCGTGGACGGTAAAATGAAAAAGATAACATACAAATACCTATGAAGCCTATTATTGTTGAACCCAATGCGATTAGATTAGTATTAAATACGTTAGGGGCAAGAAGTACAGAATTTATTAGTAGTGTAACAAACCCTATAAAGATGTACAGCAATCCCGATGTGAAAAACATTTTTCGCAACCGTTGTGTCTTACTATACGTGCTATTGACTAAGGGCTTTTTGATTTCTGCATCTATTCTAATCAATTCACTAATACTTAGGTCATCTAAAGACGGTGAATGTGTTAGGAAATTGTTAAAGAGAAGGTTTTTATATTCATTTGAAAGGCTATCAAGATATATATTGATGTTTTTATCCCTCGGGTACTCCATCATAATTATTACTCCTTATAACTCAAAATGAAATCTAGCATAACGGACACACACATAATTATTAGCATTACAATAAACGCTACGTGAATAATTAAATTGTCGGTAAATCCTTTTCCATCGAATAGTAGTCCAGCAAACAAAGTTGAAAGCGTGGCTACTATTTTAAGGATTGCCAAAATCCAAATGTTCTTCTTCTTTACTATTTTATGCTTGTTTATGCTCTTAGTGACAAGCACAACAATATTGCTAGTTACCTCTGCCTCTGCATGTGGTTGTCTCTCTGTTGCTTCGTAATTATTTGCTTCGGATACGAGATAGACAGAATATTTAGTGAGTTCGAGACTGAGAGTTTTTTTTGCATCTTCCGAAAAGTTTGCAAGGGTGCTATCGTCTAACTGTAGTTTTATTTCCAAATGATACCACATCCCCTCGCATGTGTAAATGTTATTATTGGAAATTTCGTATGTTTAACACTGCACACGAGATATTTTCGTGGAGATTCGTTCATTCAGTGTGTTAGAGTCCTTAATCCATAACATAAGAATACTGTTTTTTTTCGACAGAGTCAATTAGATTTTTAAAGAGGGTGCCATTTTTCGATATCCGCTCTCTGATAAACGTATAAATGCAAAGAAATAATTAGGATTACTCTTAAAAAATTTCACACAGGGGGAGCGTGATATATCATGCAAGAAAAAGGATATTCGTTTTTCAGAGGGTAAGTTCGGGAGACGGAAGAAAAAGGGGCAGCACTATTTTTCCTTTCCAAGGATTTGACAAATTTTCCCATATCCCCCACGCTATAATACCCTCGGTGATGCAAGTGACAGTATATGCCGATGTTTTATTCCTAATAAATTTTGTTATGAACGGCTTTGTTTTATGGGTGCTGGCGAAAATCATGCGTAGGCCGCAAAGGGCGCGCTGGCTTTTGGCTGGCTCGGGCGTGATGACCCTGCTGTACACGCTTATTATTGTGGTCGAGCGGCTGCGGTTTGTCAACACGCTTGTGGCTTCGATTGTTATTCTCGCGGTGGGCGTTTGCGTTACGTTTCGGCCGCGGGGCTTCGCCAGCTTCGCCAAGCTCATGGCGGTTTCGTATGTAATTTCGTTTACGGTGGGCGGGCTTGGCATGGCTCTGTTTTTCCTTACCGATTTGCCCTATGCCATTTATTTTATTGCCGAGGATTGGGGCGGCTTTGCGCGCACCATTTCATGGCAGGTGGCGTTGGTCGGCATGGTTTTGAGCTACATATTGATTAAGCTCGGGCTGAAAATGGTGGAGCGGTTCACGTTAAAACGGCAGATGTTTTGTAATGTTTGTGTGTCGCTCGGCGAAAACGCCTGTAGCTTTGATGCGCTGGTGGATACGGGGCATAGCCTAAAAGAGCCGCTTTCGCAAGCGCCCGTGATTATCGCGGAATTTGAACAAGTAAAACAGCTGTTGCCCGACAGCATGAATATACTTTTCCGCGACAAGCTGGAAAGTGACCTCACCGTACTGCTTTCCGTACGCGAGGACGATTTTTACAACCGCATACGCATGATTCCGTTCACAAGCCTAGGCAGAAACAACGGTATGCTAATCGGCTTCCGCCCAGATTTTGTGTGCGTAGAGGGCGCAACGGAAAAACATGATGTGGTTATTGGAATTTACAACGCGCAGCTGTGCCGAGATGGGCGTTATCGCGGGCTGTTAAGCCCCGAATTGGTGGCGTGAATGAGGAACAATCCTTTCTTTTTATACACCTCGCACTCGCCGAAAATTTCATTTAGCTTACGCACGGTACTTTCCGCGCCGTGTTTCTTGTGAATTACGACAAAAAACGAGCCGCCGCGGCTTAGGTGTTCGGCGGATTCTTGGTACAAGCGGTACATGATGTCCTTGCCCGCGTGAATGGGCGGATTCAGCGTAATTACGTCAAAGGCTTCGTGTATTTCCGCGAACGAGTCGCTATGGATTGCCGCGGCTTTTACGCCGTTTATCTCGGCGTTTTTTACGGCATAGCTTAACGCAACGCTGTTTATGTCGCTTTGCGTAAGAATAATGTCGTTTTTCTTGGCAAGCGCAATGCCGATAAAGCCGTAGCCACAGCCAAGGTCTAGCACCTTGCCCGATATAGGCGGCATGTACTGCACAAGCGCGAGTGACGCGCCGTCTATTTTGTCGCAGGAAAATAGCCCGTTGTTGGTGAGAAAGCGTAGGTCGTGGGCAAAGACAGTGGCGGTTATTTCTCGTTCGTTGGTTAGGATTGTTGGGTTTTCTTTGAAATAATGGGTCATGGTGTCGCTCCGTTTCGGGTTGGGGTTGGGATAGGGGAGGTGGGGTTTTCGTTGATTTTAAGGGTATAAAACACGGATTTCAAGGACATTAAACAGGGATTTAACGGATTTACGCGGATTTTGCGGATTCTTTCGGGCTTGGCGGGTTTTTTTCGGTTGAAACTTACGCTTGTATGGGAATAAACGGCGACAGAACACGGATTTAACGGATTTTCACGGATTATGCGGATTGGCTATTGGGAAAAATCCACGAAAATCTGCGAAAATCCGCTACGCCCGATAAAATCCGCGTAAATCTGCGTAAATCCGTTAAATCCGTGTTTAATTGCCTTAAATCCACATTCTATTGTCTGCTTTGCTTCGCTCCCTCTGTGCCTCTGTGCCTCTGTGTGAAAATCTTTTTGACAAATAATGAACGTAGGTAAATCGTATAATTTCCATTCTTCAGTTAAAAGATTTTTTCACACAGAGGCACAGAGGCACAGAGGGAACGTGGCACAGCAGGAAAGAAATGGGGATTGAAATATTGCGATTATTGATGGGATTTGTAGGTTTTTGTAGGGGACGGATTTATCCGTCCCGAGGTATGCACGCTCCCCAATTCGGGACGGATAACGTCCATTAACGCAGAACGAAGTAATCTCGGGACGGATAAATCCGTCCCCTACAAAAACCATGCAAACACGGATTTCAAGGGCATTAAACGCGGATTTAACGGATTTACGCCGATTTCGCGGATTCTTTCGGGTGTGGCGGATTTTCGTGGATTTCCCCACGAGCCAATCCGCGTAATCTGTGAAAATCCGTTAAATCCGTGTCCTATAGCCGTTTATTCCCATACAAATGTAAATTTCAATCCGAAAAAATCCGCCAAGCCCGAAAAAAATCCGCGTAAATCCGTCAAATCCGCGTAAATCCGCGTTCCATGCCCTTAAAATCCGCAAAACCCACGCCCCATTCTTCACAAAAATAGTTGACGATAAAATAAAGCAGTGGTACTATAACAACACACCACTCAAATCCTCAAAGCAAGATAAGCAGTATTCAAGTGGTCTTGCTGTATACCGAGGTAGCGTTCAGTTATTTTCATGCTGCTATGATTGTATATGTTCATTACGATTATAGGGCAAACGCCGTTTTGCCACGAATGATAGCCAAAGGTTTTGCGTAACGAATGGCAAGAGGTGCGTTGCCCTATGTCCTTTGCCGCTAGGCTGATAATGCGGTAGGCTTGCACGCGGCTTATGGCGTTTCCTGTGTGGGCGTTTAGTATAAGCGGCGCGTTTGGCTTTGCTTGCGGACGGTATTTTTTCAGTGCGGAAATCACGTTTTTGTGCAATGCAATTGTCTTGCGCTTCTTGGTTTTGCTTTCGGTTAGGCTTATTTCCGTGCGCGGCTTGCCTGTGGCGAAGTCGTAGACATCGTTTGTTCCAAGCCGTAAAATATCGGAAATCCGCAACGCCGTATGCAGACACAACGAAACAAGTACATAGTTGCGGGGGTGGTTTTGCAGGCTTTTTAATAACCTCCTCACGGCTATGGGGCTACGGATAGGCTCTGTAAGCGACATGCTGTCGTCCTCCTTGGTTTGGCGTGATGTTGTACACCTCCGCCTGTGGCATTTTTGTATAATGTATCATATATTTTAATGTAACATAATATCTATTGTGTTACATGCGGTATTTTACCTAGTAAAATCAAGGGCTTTTCGGGTACATATTTTTGCATTTCGGGCGAGCGGGGTAATGCTCGCTCTTTTTTATGTGCTTTTTTACTGGCTTTTCTTGAGAATGTAACACAATAGATATTTTGTTACATTCGGCAAAAATAAAGCATAAAAAAAGGAGTGTTCACTATGAAAAAGCAACTAAGAAAGGCAAACGGCTTGGCACTGCCTACGGTGGTTTTGTTTATTATTATGATGGCTACTGTAGGTACGCTAATGGTGGTGGTGTCTAACCGTTCTATGAAAATGTCTAATGTTACGCCTACGTTAGACGGACATTTTTACGCGGCGGAAGCGGCAATCAACAGGGCTATGCCAGAGGTAGTGTCAGATTTAGCTGACGATTCTGACAAATTGAAAGACGTTGCAAAGGCTATTTTAGAAGCGGCAAGTGATGTAATAGACGAGGAGCTTACTAAACTTGAGGAAGCCGACAAGGAGCTTACCGAAGAAGCACCTCCGTGTGGTGATGATTCTTGTGATTACAAGGACGCTTGCGTTGGGCAATGGGTTAGAGAGAAATTGTATTACCATGCGACATTTCCTGCTAAGGTTGTAACCGAAATAGGAACGCTATTAGTCGAATCGGGCGTTGCTGTTAAGTTTACTAACGGCGGATATTCCCTTATCTCGGATACTAATCAAGCCGTTGACGGTTTTAATGTACCTGCACATGTAGATTTATTAAAAGAGGGCGCGAGTATCAAGGGCATAAACTTTGATATTCGTACTGGTTACGTTAGTGCAACAGAGGTTCAAATCGACATTATGCCGTATATTACCCTTACGTCCACGGCAGGCACGGTAGAGCTAGAAGAAAAAATTGTTATGGCTACTACTGGGTTTGTGTTGAATACGGAAAAAAAGGGCGGTATTAGAAACGCGGCTTCTTTTGATACATTGGACGGAAACGAAGAAGGCGTGGATATACTAAAAAATACACCGTTTACAACAAAAGACAGTAGTGACCATAGACCTCCCACATGCGTGGCTACGCCCAAAAAAGGTGACGGCAAATGCAATGCTGGCTCATGTGACCCATGCGACAGACGTGCCGCACATGACGTAATACTCGAAGGTATAAAGGAAATGCGGCAGGAATCACTGGAGAGGCGGGCTGATAAGTTTCCTGATGCTGATGACCCACCTTTTTCTTATTCTTCTCCTAATAATTATGCGTGGAGTATAAGTGCCAACGGGTGGGTGTCGATTAAGGAGTTTATGGGGCCTTCGGGCGATAATGAGTGGTGGATAGGTAACATTGAAATGAATACCTCTGATGTTCAGCTACAATAGATAGGTAACAAAAAAAAGCAAGGTTCAACCCAAAAGGTGATAAACTGGAGTTACGACACATCCAAGAGACACCGAAGGGGAGAACCGAGCATGGATATGATAACACAAAACGCATATCACCGCGAGCGAATGATAAAATATCAAAAGAACCACGGAACGACAAAAACGGCACTAAGGTACGGAACAAGCCGAAAAACGGTATATAA
>Ga0099364_10002481_pt1 | contig 29343 bp, 27 predicted proteins | sample TergutTh196P3_FD_73070 | JGI IMG/M metagenome (GOLD analysis project Ga0099364, IMG submission 73070) | Microcerotermes parvus P3 segment gut microbial communities from Pointe-Noire, Republic of the Congo - Th196 P3 | ecosystem: Host-associated > Arthropoda: Insects > Digestive system > Gut ...
CCATGCGATATACCCACTTGCGAGGTCTGGCCAGGGTAACCGCCTGGGTCGGGCTCAAGTTCGCCGCCATGAACCTCAAAAAGCTCGCCTGCTGGAGATGGAAAGCTTCCCTGCCTTCTGCTTTTTCCTTGTTTTTGACTCTGCTTTCTCCAATCCCGCAAAAATTTGCCCCCTGTCGCGCTTGAGACAGGGGGTTCTTTGACAGGCTGATACGGCCAGGTCCCAAAGGACCTGGCCGTATTACATTTACAGAAATAAATTACAGAAACAAATAAATAATAAACAAATTTTGCTCTTGGCAGCTTTTAGGCTATTACCGTGACGGTGGTGCTCTTGGAAACGCCGCTGCCGTCCTGTGCGGTGACGGTGACAATGACCGTGCCCACCGTGCCCGCGGTCAGCTTGCCGCTGGAATCAATGGAGGAGCCGGCTGAGGTACCGCCGGTGATGCTCCAGGCAATGGGGGTGCTGGCGGGCACTCTGATGGCGGTCATCTGCAGTGGCTGGCCTGTTTTCACCTCTCTTGCGGGCGCGTTGATCGAAATGACGGGCCTGACTGTCACCGTGCAGGTGGCGGATTCCGACGGGTTCTCCTGGGAGATCACCTCAATGGTTACCGTGCCTGTCTTTAGCCCGCTAACCAGACCGGAACCGTTTACCGACGCGATTGTGGCATCCGAGGACCGGCAGACAACGTTTTGATTGGTCGCGTTCGAGGGAGTGAAGCTGATGGATAGCTGCAGTGTTTTGCCCGCGTCGATCGTCGTCGCCACCGGCGAAACCGAAATGCCCCTTACCCGCACGGTCGTCGGGGCGGTGGAGGTGGAGGTAGATGTGCCGCTTGACGAGCTCGGCGTTGTGGAGGCGCTTGACTTTGTGGTGCCTGTGGTAGGGCCGTCGGGGGGCGTGACGTAGGGCTGGCTGGTGGTGGGCTTTTTCGTTGTGGTCGTGGTTCTGGTGGTAGGCTTCTGTGTGGTGGTGGGTTTCTTCGTCGTTGTGGGTTTTTTGGTGGTGGAGGCTCTCGTGGTGCTGGTGCTGGTGCTGGCGGAGGTATCCTCCTGCGTGGAGGTGTCATCCTCGGTCTGATCCCAGGGGGCGACATATACCGTGGGGCTCGCTGTCGGGAAGGTCTCGAAGGTGAATTCGGTGGATTCCGTGGTGGCGTTGGCTTCGTCCGCGCCGGCTTTGCAGCCGGTGAACAGGACGGCCGTCAGCAGAAGCAGCGCGGCGGCCAGCGCCAGCCGGGAACGCAGGGTGTGTTTCATATCCATGGGTCCTTTCTGTTTATTTACTTAAATATAATATGCATGATCATCATCACTGACGAAGCAGCCAGCGCCAGACGTCCGCGCACATATCGGCCGCGCTTAATCTGGCCTCCCAATCCAGTTCGCGCTTTGCCTTGGAGACATCCGCATAGCAGTAGGCGATGTCCCCCGGGCGGCGGCCAACGATTTTGCAGGGGATTTCGACGCCGGTGGCCTCCGTGAAGGCCCGCACGAGCTCCAGAACGCTCAGGCCCTTGCCGGTGCCCAGGTTATAGATGGCGCAGCCGGGCGCTCCCACAATGTTTTCCAGGGCCCTGATGTGCCCCTGCGCGAGGTCTACCACGTGAATATAGTCCCGCACACCTGTGCCGTCCGGGGTGTCGTAGTCGCCGCCGAAGACCTGCAGGCAATCCCGCCTGCCCAGCGCCACCTCTGAGATGATGGGCATGAGATTGTTCGGAATTCCGTTGGGATCCTCCCCCAGCTGGCCGCTGGGATGCGCGCCGACAGGATTGAAGTAGCGCAGCAGGCAAATCTGCCAGTCCGGATCCGAGGCCAACAGGTCCCGCAAAAGCTGTTCAATAATGATTTTAGTGCTTCCATATGGATTAGTCGCTTTTCCCGTGGGCATATCCTCACGAAATGGAACAAAATTTTCGCTGCCATAGACCGTCGCGGAGGAACTGAAGACCATAGCCTTGCAGCCGGCGTCCCGCATAGCCTCGCACAGTGTCACCGTGCCGCCAATATTGACGCCATAATATTCCAGAGGCTTCGCGCAGCTTTCGCCCACGGCCTTGAGGCCCGCGAAATGGATGACGGCATCAATGGCGTGCCGGGCGAAGACGCTGTCCAGCAGCGCGCGGTCGCGTATATCGCCCTCATAAAAGACGAGCTTACCGCCGCCCAGCGCCTCAATGCGCGCGGCGGTGTCCTTCTTGCTGTTGTAGAGATTGTCCAGAATGATGACGCCGTGGCCCGCCTTCAGAAGCTCCACGCAGGTATGGGAACCGATGAAGCCGGTTCCGCCGGTGACCAGGATAAGCATGGTGTTCCCCTCCTTCAATAAAGTAAGATAAACGATTCAGTACGGCTATTATACCGCAATGAAACCAAAAAAGCAAGCGGAATCAAAGCGGCACAGACAGATTCGCGCGGAAAAATGAAGTGCCCCCTTGACTTACCCGCGTTAGTAGTGTATACTAAGGGTGCAAGGGGGCGCTTTGCGGCGTCGCCTAAGAGGGCAGTCCCTTAGATAATCGTAGAGACTAACCGCTCACCGTTTGCTGTGGTGAGAGCGGTTAGTCTCTTTTCTTGGCAACGCTAAGGAGCATCATGGCGCATATGAACACGAAGCCCATCGCCAAAAATGTTGTTTCCATCGCTGGCCTCACCTCCTTGGTCAGAATGACGTCCGGAGGGACTAACGCTTCTCAAGCAAAGCGGCGCAACGCGCAAATACAGTATAGCACAGCGAAGATCAGATTTCAACAAATATTTCCAATTTTTGTTTGATTTTAAAATGAAGTGCCCTAGACAGAAGCTATGGGCGGAAGAAAACACATTTTTGGCACATTGGCCCATCTTTGGCACGCTCTAAACGTGCCATAACACCCTTTAATCGCTAATACGGCTTTGCAAGGCTGAAAAGAAAAAACCGCCGATACTCCTTGAAAACTAAGGTGTTTGGCGGTTTTCTTGGCTGGAGCGGGTGATGGGAATCGAACCCACGTATCTAGCTTGGAAGGCTAGTGTTCTACCATTGAACTACACCCGCAAACTACGAAGACTAGTATATCATCTTGTGTTGCTTCTGTCAAGAAAAATTACCAGTCATCATGCATCAAATTAAGTATTTTTTAATTCTTGCAACTTTGCCAGATAGCACAAATCCCGCCGCTGGGCAAGACTGATTTTCCCATTGCAATTATCTTCCAGCCGTGCTATAATAAATATAGCAACAGACAGGGAGGTGCGCTTTATGGAGTCAGCGCTGGATCGCGCGCGACGGCCGGCCCTGCGCTTTGACAGGAACGGCCGCTTTACCGTGATGCAAATTTCCGATGTGCAGGACTGCGCGGGCGTGGCTGCGCGCAGCATGGAGCTGCTGGAGGCCGCGCTGGATCAGGCAAGGCCTGATTTTGTCATCTTCACCGGCGACCAGATTAAGGGCTACGGCATGCCGCTGTGGTTCGGCAGCCGCGAGCAAAAGGAGCGGCGTATCCTGCGCACCCTGGAGCAGATGCTGGAGCCTCTTGTGCGGCGGGAGATCCCCTTCAGCTTCACCTTCGGCAACCACGACCACGACGCGCCGATGGATCCCGCCGAGCAGATCCGGTTCTATCAAAGCTATGCCCTTTGCCGCGCGGACGACACCCCGCATGTGCCGGGCTATGCCAACCACGCCGTGCAGGTGCTGCGCTCCGGCGGCGACCAGGTCGCGCTGAATTTCTACCTGCTGGATTCCCATGGCTCCAAGGGCCTGGGCTACCAGGGCCTGCACCCCGCGCAGGTGGAGTGGTACCGCCGCACCAGGGACGCGCTCATAGAGCAAAACGGCGGTGTGCCCGTGCCCTCCTTCCTCTTTCAGCATATTCCGGTGGAGGAGATCATTGAGCTGTACCAAAAGGTCCCCAGAGGCACCCCGGGCGCCCTGGAGGGCTTTCGTGGCCATAAAGGCTCCTTTTACACCCTGGATACCTACAAGGTCGCGCCGGGCTCCTTCATGGGGGAGCTGCCCTCCAGCCCGGATGTCAACGCGGGTCTGTTTGAGGCCGCGCTGGAAAAAGGCGACATGGTGGGCATGTATTTCGGCCACGACCACAACAACGGTTTTCATGGCAGCGTGCGGGGCATTGACCTGGGCTACGCGCCCGGGGTCACCTTCACGGCCTATGGGCCGGGCCGCAGGCGCGGCGTGCGGGTGTTCCAGTTCCAGGAGGATGATATCAGGGGCTATCAGACCTGCGTGCTCACGGACGAGCGGCTTTTAGGGCCAGACAAGGAAAGCCCGCGCGGTCTGCGCTATATAGACGCCATGCCCACGAGTTTCGGCGCGGCAAAGCCTCTTGTGCGGCGCAGCGCGTTTATGGCGGCTTTTGCGGTGATGGGCGGCGCTTCGCTGCTCGCGCTGGCCAGGCATCAAAAAAAGCGAGGATGACAGGAAAAAAGGAGAGGCTGAGACAATGGCTGCAAACAACGGATACTTCGCGCCGGAGCATGTGCCTCCGCCGCAGACCAAGCTGATTTGGTATGACCGCAAGCGCAACAATTTCGGCTTGCCCTGGTCGTTCACAACCTATCATCTCTATGAGAACAGGCTGGTCATCGAGATGGGCTTCTGGACCCATCACAGGGACGATGTGCGGCTTTACCGCGTTATGGACGCGACGCTTTATCGCAGCTTCTGGGACCGCCTGTTCGGCATCGGCACCATCGCGGTGAAATCCAGCGACAAAGAGATGGGGGATTTCGAGATCAAAAACGTGCGGCACTCCAAGGATGTGGTTGAGGCGCTTTTGGAGCTGGTTGAGGTGGAACGCATGCGCACCCGCGTCTTTGCCCGCGAGATTATGGGCAACGAGCCGGATTACGACGGCTATCTGGATTATCTGGACCGATAACGCTGTTTTATAAATATTTTTGTCCTCTTCAGCATATCAATAGCCGGAGGAGGCGATGGCTTGAACATAGGATATCACGCGGTTTACGCCAGGGATTTTATGGACGGTATTGACGCCGCGCGGCAGTATAGCTTTGATTTTGTGCAGTTCGATCTGGGCGTGCCGCGTTTCTTTCTCGACGAGCTGACGCCGGGCCGGCTGGCTGAAATCAGAGACTACGCCGAGGACAAAAACGTAGAGCTCAGCTTTCACGCGCCGGGCGACAATGTCAGCCTGTTCTGCGACTATCCCATGATTCGCGCCGGTATCCTGGATCAATATAAAATGATCCTCGAAAAGGCGGAAATTCTGGGGGCGCGGCATGTCACCTTCCACCCCGGCGCTTATCCCCGGTTCAACAAGAGCGCCTGCAGAACCGACGATTCCCAGGCCGATTATTACATGGAGCAGTTATACAAGAGCCTGGGCTTTTTGTTGGATAACGCGGGCAAGGTTATGGTCTGCCTGGAAAACCTGAATTTTGACAGCCTGGTGATGCGGGCAGTGGAGCGGCTCCTGGAGGACGGAAGGCCCATTTGCCTCACGCTGGACACGGCGAAGATGTATACCGGCGAGCGCGAGATCAACACCGGGCAGCAGGCCTTTTTCACCCAGCACAAGCGGGCCATCCGCGAGATGCACGTCCACGACATCAACCGGGAATTCGGCGGGCACCAGATTATCGGCACGGGCACGGTGGATTTCTCGTTTTTCCGGCAGTTTCACCACAAGGGCGTCTATGTGAATATTGAGGTTCGCCCCGTGGAGGCGGCGGAAATCTCAAGGCGCAATCTCCTGGCGCTGTGGGGGCAGCTGTAGAAGCTATGAAAAGCTGAATAAGAGTTCTAACCGTCCACCGATGCTAGGCAGGGGCGGTTAGTCCTTTTTCTTTCGATTTTTTTCTTTCCCACCCAAAAAACAATTGACAAATCCATGGGGATTTAGTAAAATGAACAAGAACCAGAGCAAATTAAGAGGAGGAAAACCAGATGAAACGTTTCGTATCCATCTTTTTGGCCGTGGCCATGGCGGCCATGCTCTTTGCCGGCTGCGGCGAAGCAGGGGAGAAAAAGGAAATCAACAGCCCCGCGGATTTTGAGGGCGCCATCGTTTCGGCGCAGTCCGGCACAACCGCTTACGACTACCTGGAGGCCATGCGGGCGGAGGGCGTCAACATTGACACGCGGTACCCCAAGCAGGTGCTCAACTGCTTTGACGACCTGCGGCTGGGGCGCGTGGACGCGGTGCTGGTGGATTCCGTTGTTTCGGCCTATTACACCAAGGACAGCGACGAGTATAAGCGCGCCTGGCTCAGCGACGAAGGCGAGCCCCTGGGCATCTGTATGCGCAAGGATTCCGCCGGCCTGGCCGCCGCGGTTGAGGCGGCTATCGACACCATGTATTATGACGGCACAATGGCCGAGATCGCCATAAAGAACTTTGGCGAGAACTTTACGGAGGGCCTGCGCGATGTGACAGAGGCTCCCGCGCTTCCCGAGGGCTTCCAGACAATCGCGGCGGGCGTGCTGACCGTGGGCACCAACATTGGCTACCCGCCCATGGAATACCTCGCGGAGGACAGCAAGACCTTTATCGGCTTTGATATTGATGTGGCCAACGCGCTGGGCGAGGTCCTGGGGCTGGAGGTCAAGATCGTGGACACGGCCTGGGAAGGCATTTTTATGGCGCTGGAGAAAGGCGAGTACGACTGCATCATCTCCTCCGTGAGCATCACGCCGGAGCGGCAGGAGAAATACATCCTCACCGAGCCTTATGTATCGAACGCGCTGTGCATTGTTACGAAGGCATAGCCTGAGCCACAACGCACAACAAAACGGGAGGCCCAGGCGTTTGCCCGGCGCCTCCTGTTGTATCATATCCTGTTTATATAGGAAGGCTGGCATGCGATAATGCAACAGTTCCAGGAACCCCTGCGGCAAATTATGAATTGGCTGCCGGTGCTGCTCGAATCCGCCGGCATTACGATTGGCTTAACGATAGCCTCTGTGACCACGGCGCTTGTCATGGCCGTGTTTCTTGCCCTGGGGAAGATCGCCGCCGTGCACCGGCACCCCAACGCGAGGCTGCGCCGCGTGCTCCACGCCATGCAAATCACTGCGGGCGCTGTTCTGCTTGCGGCATTGCTTTTGCTGCTTTGGAAGAATATGCTGCCGTTCCGGCTTGCCGCCCTGGCTTCGGGCATCGCGCTTTTCGTGCTGCTCATGCTGGACGAGCTCACCCGCGTATGGATTGTCCGCGCGCTTTCCAGCGCCTACATCTTCTTTTTTCGGGGCACGCCGCTGCTGCTGCAGCTGTTTTTTCTCTACTATGGCCTGACGTATATCCATCCCTCGCTGAATTTGAGCAACCGTTTCGCCGCGGCATGGATCGCGTTTTCGCTGAACATCGCGGCCTATATGGCCGAGATCATCCGCGCGGCGGTCCAGTCGATTCCCAAGGGGCAGATGGAGGCCTCCCACGCGGTGGGGCTCAGCTATGGGCAGACCATGCGCATGATCATCATCCCTCAGGCCTACCGGCGAATGATTCCGCCGATCTGCAACGAATTTGTCATGGTGCTCAAGGATACCTCGCTGGTTTCGATCATCTCGCTGGCTGATCTTTCTTACAAATCAACGATGATTTCCACCAGCAGCGCCACGACGCTGGTCTATGCCCCGGCCATGGTGCTCTATCTGCTGATGACCGCCATGTTTACGATCGTCTTCAACCGGCTCGAAAAAAGGCTTTCCGCCCACGAATAAAGGAGTTTCGCCCATGTCCATCATCCGAACCGAGAAGGTGCATAAATATTTCGGCTCCCTGCACGTGCTCAACGACATCAGCCTCACCGTGGACCAGGGGGAGGTCGTGTGTATCATCGGCCCCTCGGGAGCGGGCAAATCCACGCTGCTGCGGGCGCTCAACCAGCTGGAGGAAATCGACTCCGGAAAAATTTACATTGACGACACGCTTTTTTTACACCGGGAAAAGGGCATCACAAAAGAGGCTCTGGACGCCAAAACCCACAAGCGCCTGCTGCTGGAAACCGGCATGGTGTTCCAGTCGTTCAATCTTTTTCCCCACAAAACCGTGCTGGAAAACGTGATGCTGGCCCCCGTGAAGGTCAAGGGCATCGCGCCCGGGGAGGCCCTGGAAAGCGCGAAGGCGCTTTTGGCGCGGGTGGGGCTGGAGGAAAAGGCCGGAGCCTACCCCTCGAAGCTTTCCGGCGGGCAGCAGCAGCGTGTGGCCATTGCCCGCGCCCTGGCCATGGAGCCCCGCATCATGCTCTTTGACGAACCCACCTCGGCCCTCGACCCGGAGCTGGTGGGGGACGTATTGGCCGTGATGAAAAACCTGGCGGAAAGCGGCATGACCATGCTGGTGGTTACCCACGAGATGGGCTTCGCCCGGGAGGCCGCGGACCGCGTGCTCTTCATGTGCGACGGCGTCATCGCCGAGGACGCCCCGCCCGCGGAAATCTTCAGATGTCCGAAAAATCCGAGGACGCAGCAATTTTTGAATAGCATATTATAAAATATCTAAACAGAGCTTTCAAAATAAAATTTTAAATCATAAAAAATAATCTGATTAGAAGACTGGAATATCTTGATGCTTCATTCTCAGGCCGGAATTGAACGCGCGGAGCGGCGGGCCGCGCCGTGGCTGCATATGGTTCCGCTGTTTTTAACGGCCCTCATTTGGGGCCTGGCCTTCGTGGCGCAGGTGGAGGGCACGCAGCATATGGGCGACCTCACCTTCGGCGGCGGGCGCTTCGCCATCGGGGCGCTGTCGTTGCTGCCCGTAATTCTCCTCTTCGAGCGCAAGCCCGGGGGCAGGGAGGAGCTGCGCCGCACGCTGCTTTATGGCGCGATCGGCGGGGGCGTTCTCTTCATCGCCAGCACCCTGCAGCAATATGGCATCACCCTCACCCAGTCGGCGGGCAAGTCTGGCTTTATCACGGGGCTTTACACGGTCTTCACGCCGATTCTCGGCATCTTTCTGGGCAGAAAAACCTCCCTCACCACCTGGCTGGGCGCCGCCGCGGCGGTGATGGGGCTCTATCTTTTGAGCGCGCCCTCCGATATGAACCGCTTTGGCCTGGGGGACGCGCTGCTGCTCATCGGCGCGGTGTTCTGGGCCGCGCATATCCTTGTGGTGGACCGTTTGGCCTCCCGGGTGCGGCCCATCCGGTTTTCGGCGGTGCAGTTCACCGCCTGCTCGCTGATCAGCTGGGCGGCGGCAATCCCCGTCGACGCGCCGCGTTTTTCGCAGCTGCAGGCGGGACTCCTTCCGCTGCTTTACTGCGGCCTGCTCTCCACCGGCGTAGCCTATACCCTGCAAATCGTGGGCCAGCGCCACGTGGAGCCCACCCGCGCGGCGATTATTTTTTCGCTGGAGACCCTTTTCTCAGCCCTGGGCGGCTTTTTGTTCCTGCATGAATTCCTGGGCTGGAAGGGCTATCTGGGCGGAGCGCTTATGTTTTTGGGGATTATTTTGTCCCAGCTGAAAAGAAAAGAAATTTCTGGTCAGGAAATACGGGCTGAAAAAACATAGCAGCCCTTCTTGCGATAAATTGTCTCACAAGAGCCAAAGAGCTCCGCAAGCTTTTTTTGCGCGCTTTTCGCGCCGTGCTTTTCCAGCATCACCACATAGAACGCGCCGGCGGGCTTCAAATGCGTCCGCGCCTGCGCAAACATCGTGTAGACGACCTCTTTTCCCGCATGGATCGGTGGATTGAGGGTGATGGTGTCATACGAATCCGGGATGCTTTCGAAGCCGTCAGAATGGATAATCTCCGCACGCACGCCGTTTTTCGCGCAGTTGCGCCGCGCGCATTCCAGGGCCCTGCGGTTGATATCGGCAAGGGTGAGCTCCAGCCCGAAGGCCTTGCCCAACACAATGCCAATGACCCCGTAGCCGCAGCCCAGGTCCAGCAGGCTCCCGCGCAGAGGCGGCAGAGCCTTGATCAGCAGGTCCGTGGCCTCATCCACGTGCCCCGGCGAAAACATGCCCGCGTTGCTTGTGAAGGCGAACGCCAGTTCATTATAATAGTATGCGAAATGGCGCCAGTCGTCCGGCAGGGTGTTGTCCTCAATGAAATAGTGGCTCAAAACAACATCTCCTTGTTGTTTTTTCTTCATTCTAGCACAAATTAGAGTTATTTGCAAGAATTTTATCAAAGTAAAGCACAACCGCTTTACTAGTGTAATTCGCAATATTAAAATGTGAAGAAAAGTCCTTTACAGAAAAAAATTTCAAAAAGCACTTGCATTCTGGATGAAAAGGTGCTATACTATGAGCGAACATTTGTACATAGAGAGGTGCAGCTATGGCGACCGACAAAAAAAAGGCTTTGGAAACCGCGCTGGCGCAAATTGAGAAATCCTACGGCAAGGGCTCCATCATGCGGCTGGGTGAAAACGCGGGCATGCAGGTGGAATCCGTTTCCACCGGCTCCCTTTCGCTGGATGCCGCCACCGGCATCGGCGGTATGCCGCGCGGGCGCATTATCGAAATCTATGGCCCGGAATCCTCGGGCAAGACCACCCTGGCCCTGCATGTGGTGGCACAGGCGCAAAAAATGGGCGGCGAGGCGGCCTTCATCGACGCGGAGCACGCCCTCGACCCGGAGTATGCCGCGCGCTTGGGGGTGGATATCGACTCCTTGCTGGTGGCCCAGCCGGACCACGGCGAGCAGGCTCTGGAAATTGCCGAGGCTCTGGTGCGTTCCGGAGCGCTGGACGTGGTGGTGGTGGACTCGGTGGCGGCGCTGGTGCCCCGGGCCGAAATTGAGGGCGAAATGGGCGACAGCCATGTGGGCCTGCACGCGCGCCTGATGTCCCAGGCGCTGCGAAAGCTGGCCGGCGCGATCGCGAAATCCAATACCATTTTGATCTTCATCAATCAGCTGCGGGAAAAAGTCGGCGTTATGTACGGCAACCCGGAGGTGACCACAGGCGGCCGCGCGTTGAAGTTCTATGCATCCATGCGCATGGATGTGCGGAAAATTGAGCAGCTCAAGGGCCCGGGCAACGAATTCATCGGTTCCCGCACCCGGGTGAAGGTCGTAAAAAATAAAGTTGCGCCCCCATTCAAGGAAGCCGAATTTGACATCATGTATGGCCGTGGAATTTCTCGTGACGGCGAGATTCTGGATCTGGCCGTGAAGCTGTCTGTGATCCAAAAAAGCGGCGCGTGGTTCTCCTATAACGAAACGCGGCTTGGCCAGGGGCGCGACAACGCCCGCGAATATCTGATCCAGCACCCCGAGCTGATGGACGAGGTTTCCGCCCTGGTGCGCGAAAACTTCGGGCAGCTGCAAAACAGCGTCTCCTCGAAGGCGAAAACAAAGCCCGGAAAATCCGCGCCGCCGGCTCCCGCCCCGGTATCGCGAACGGTGGCGAAGGCCTCCCTTGATATCATCGTGGACGACGACGATGAGCTCTGATCCCGTTTATGACGCGCTGATGCGGCGGGCCGGAATGATTCTGGCCCGGCGGGAGCATGGCGCGCAGGAGCTGCGGATGAAGCTTTCGCGTCCGCGTCCGCGGGAGGAGCCGCCGCCGGACGAGACGGTCGAGGAAGTGATCGAACGCCTGACAGAGCTTGGTCTGGTAAATGACCAAGCCTTGCTGGCGCGGCTTTTGGAGGAGAAATACAACGAAAAATGCCATGACGAACGGGGCAGATGGTCGGTATACCAGGCCCTGCGCCGCCGCGGTTTTCGGCATGGGGATGTCCGGGCCGCGATGCGGGATTTTGCGGAATGTGATATTGAGATTGAATGTGATATTTGAGTAAATATAAAGATTAAAATTATAAATATAAATATTAAAATTATAAATATAAAATGATAATTGAAGGAAGGATGATGGGTTGTGCCGCTCAAAGTAGGATTTGTTTCCCTGGGATGCCCGAAAAACCAGGTGAACGCGGAGCGCATGCTGGCCGCGCTGGCGGCGGGGGGCATGGAGATCGCCGACGCGGTGGACGGTGTGGACGCCGTGGTCGTAAACACCTGTGGCTTCATTGACGACGCGAAGCGAGAGGCCATCGAAAACATTCTGGACATGGCCGAGCTCAAGCGAGAGGGCCTGGTCGGCAAGCTGCTGGTCACGGGCTGCCTCGCCGAGCGCTACCGCGCGGAGCTGCTCACGGAGATCCCGGAGATCGACGCGGTGCTGGGCCTCGGCGCGAATGAGGAAATTGTTCAACATGTGCGCGAGGTGATTGGGGGGAAGAAAACGATGGAGTTCCCGGATATCGCGTGTTTGTCGCTGTCCGGTGAGCGCCTGCTGACCTCCCCGCCCCATTGGGCCTATCTGCAAATTGCGGACGGCTGCTCGAATTGCTGCTCCTACTGCGTGATCCCCTCAATTCGGGGGCCCTATCGCAGCCGCGCCATGGAGGATGTCCTCGCGGAGGCGCATCGGCTTGCGGCGGAGGGCGTGAAGGAGCTGATTCTTGTCGCGCAGGACACCACCCGCTACGGCACAGATTTGGCAGGGGGCGAATACCTGCTGGCCCCGCTGCTGCGCAAGCTCTGTAAAATTGAGGAAATCCACTGGATTCGCTTGCTGTATTGCTATCCCGACGCCGTAACGGATGAATTGATTGAAGTGATCGCTGAAGAATCAAAAATTGTAAAATACATAGATCTGCCGTTGCAGCATGCGGATGACCGTATCCTCAGCGCGATGAAGCGTCGGGGCACCCAGGCGGATCTGCGCGCGCTTTTGCGGAAATTAAGGGAGCGTGTGCCGGGCATCGCCCTGCGCACCACATTCATTACGGGCTTTCCCGGTGAGGATGAGAAGGCCTTCGAAACGCTGGCGGCTTTTGTAGAGGAGCAGCGCTTTGACCATATGGGCGTGTTCGCTTTTTCACCCCAGGAGGGCACCCAGGCGTGTGAATTGCCCGGCGAGGTGGAGCCGGAAATTGCCGCCCGCCGTGTGGAGGTGCTTATGGAACAGCAGGCCGCCATTGCCGAAGCGGCGCGCCGTGCCCGCATCGGAACGACGATTGAAGCGGTGACGGAGGACTACGACGGCTATACGGACAGCTACATCGGCAGAGCTTCTTTTGATGCGCCTGAGATAGACGGCCTCGTCCGGTTCACGAGCCCGCGCACGCTGGAGGACGGTACGTTTGTAAAAGTGGAAATTTTCGGAGTGAAGGATTATGATTTGCTGGGCAGGCTTGTGCAGATCTTATAATTGAATTACCTGTGTTGCGATGTTTTCGCAAAATGCCCTGTCATGCTCCACAAACAGCAGGGTGGGCCGGTAGGCTAAGATCAGTTCCTCAATTTGTATGCGGGAAAGCAGATCGACGTAATTGAGCGGTTCGTCCCAAAGGTAGGCGTGGGCACGCTGGCTCAGGCTGCGCGCCAGCAGTATCTTCTTTTTTTGCCCCGCGCTGTAGTCACGCATATTTTTCTCAAACTGCTCCCGGGAGAAGTCCAGCTTGCGCAGAATCGTTTTGAACAGGGCTTCATCAATTTGCTGCTCTCTTGCGTAGTCGTTCAGGCTTCCCGCGAGGAACGACGCGTCCTGGGGAATATAGGAGATGCGCAGCCGGCTGCCGATTTGGACACGCCCGGTGTGGGAGATTTCCTCGCCGCAGAGAAGCTTCAGCACGCTGCTTTTTCCTGAGCCGTTGCCGCCCCGCAGCGCGATCCGCTCACCTTGCCGCAGCGCAAAGCTGAGATCACGGAAGACGCTGTGCTTGTCATAGAAAACCGACACCTTGTCCAGCGAGATCAAAACATCGCTGTGATAGGCCTGTGGCCAGATTTTCAGGGCGTCGGAGCTTTCAATGTTTTTTAACAGCTTACTTTTGTCATCAATGGCCTGCCGCTGTCTGTGCTCAGTGGCTTTGGCGCGTTTCATCATCTTGGCTGATTTGTGGCCGATATAGCCCCTATCCGCGCTCAGGCCGGAGGCGAGCGGCTGTTTTTTGCTCCGCTCGACTTTATCGGACCAGCGCGCCGTCTGTTCGGCGGTCTTTCGAAGGCGGTCAATTTCATGGGACAAGCGCTCGTTTTGCGCCAGCTCAAAGGCGTCCTGCCGTTGCTTTTGTGCCTGCCAGCTTGAAAAGCTGCCGCTGACCACCTCAATGCTTGCCCTGTTGATGGACAAGGTGTGATCGGTGCAGGCATCCAAAAAGGCGCGGTCGTGAGACACCAGGATAAAACCCGCTTTGCCGTTCAGATAACGCGCGACGATGGTACGGGCCTCAAGGTCCAGGTGGTTGGTCGGCTCGTCGATCAGTAAAAAGCGGTTCTCACACAGGAAGAGCGCCGCCAGAAGTACCTTTGTCCGCTCTCCGTTGGAAAGCGTCGCAAAGGGGCGGCAGAGCGCGTTTTCCCGCACCGCCAGCTTCGACAGCTCCCTTTGCGCCTGCCAGGGCGCCGTTTCCGGCGCGATGGAAGAGATGATCTCCAGGGCGTCCAGGGATTCATCTTTCGCCGGAAAGGGGAAATACGCGAAATCCACGCCGGCGGCAATTGTGCCGCGGTACTCGTATTCGCCCATAAGCAGCTTCAAAAAAGTGGTTTTGCCACGCCCGTTGCGGCCGCAGAACCCCAGCCTCCAGGCGGTGTCGATCTGAAAGGAAACGTCGTCGAATACCATATCGCCGCTCCCGTCGTAGGAAAAAGACAGATGCGACACATTGATCAAAGACATAATAAAAACCCCCTTCATCGTTGAAAGAGGATGTATGGCAAGACGCCCGGGCGCGCGAAGGCAGTCCGCCCGCGTGCGCTCAAAGAATCCGACAACCCAATTCCAACGAAACAAGCAGCTCAGCTGTGCCGGGCTTACGCCCGGTATACCCGCCGGCTGTGATGTTCGTATACGAAATCCGGTTATCGAATGCGCATCTGATCGCCCCGCTCATTTTAAGATGTTAAAATTATAGCCTAAGCGCTTCCGCCTGTCAAGCCCCACGCGGGCTGCGCGACAAACGAAATGACACCAAAAGGAACAGAAGGGAATAGTATGAAATAGCATCAAGTGAAAGCGGGGGGATCCTGTGCGCAGGCGTAACCGGGATTTTGCCGGGCTGGGAACGCTGGCGGCGGCGTTTCTGCTGGGCCTTTGCCTGGCTATGTTTCTGCCGGGGATCGCCATCGTGCTGATGGTGATCGTGATCACGCTCGCGGTGCTGATGCTGATTCAGCTGCTGTGCCACTGATGCCCGTATATCGTGCCCGCGGCGGCAAGAAAGGGAGGGGGTAAATCCATGAAGGTCGTCGTGCTGCGCAGCCCAAAGGCTTTGCGCGGAATCCTGCGGATTTTGTTCAGAATTAAGAAGGACGAAGACGAATAACATACCGGGAACCAGGAATCGCCAAGCCACCGGCTCAGCCGGTGGCTTGACAGACAGAATGGAGCTACTCCCCGCTTTTGTTCATCACCGCGAGGGGGTCCGCGGCCTTGCCGTTGACACTGATCTCAAAATGCAGGTGGGTGCCCTCGGCGGATTCCGACGGGACCTGGGCGATGATGCCGACAGGCTCGCCCTTTTGCACCGTCTGTCCCGTTTGAGGCGTGCTGTTTTCGGAAAGCCCGCAGTAGCGCGCTACAATGCCGCTGCCGTGGTCCACCACCAGCACGATGCCCCAAAGGGGGTCCTGCTCCAGCCGGGTGACGGTGCCATCCTGAATCGCCAGCACCTCTTCCTCCGGGGCGCCCTCGAAGTCCACGCCATTGTGGACCCGCCAATCGCCCATGGTCTTGGATTTTACCATTTCGCCGTCGCTGTAATCCTTGCTGATCTTCGAGCCGAAGGGAAGGGCGAAGCTGCCGGTATAGGGTGTGTTCTCCCGTTTGGCGGTGCTTGCCTCCGGGCGGGTGTCCGGCACGTTGGCAGGGCGCTGGTTGGCGGGCTCCTCCGGGAGCTCCTCCGGCAGCGGGCGGGTGACGTAGCTGTCCCAGTTGATGGTGCTTAGGGGCGTGGCCGCCGGAGGAAGCGAACGGCTGAGGCTGCTGCTCACAGCGCCCCAGACGCCCACGCCCGCGGCGACAATGGCCAGCGAAACCACGGCGTAAAACGTGCTCCCGCCGGGAAATCCGGGACGCTTTTTTTCTTTGTCGAACAACATGGCAGGTATCCTTTCGTCTGTTAGTTTAGTTTTAGCTTAGATTGCTGTGCCAGATGCTTCTTAAAATATTGTTATTTTTTGGCCTGCCAGTAGTTTGGGCGGGACGCGTACGCTTTATTCCAGAATCACGTGATTCTGATCTTTCGTTATGAGGATATGCAAAAAGCCGGGCGGATGTCTTCTCATCCGCCCGGCTTTTTATGTTGACTGTATTATATTCAACAGCGCTTACGCCAGCGCCCTGGTCTCCTTGGCAATGACCAGTTCTTCGTTGGTGGGGATCACAAACACCTTCACTTTCGCATCCGGGGTCGAAAGCTCGCCCTCCTTGCCGTGAACGAGCCGGTCATTCTCCGCGGGATCTATCGCGATCCCCAGGAAGGACAGGTTTTCGCACACGTCGGCGCGCAGGTCAAAGGTGTTTTCTCCGATGCCCCCGGTGAAGATGATGGCGTCCACGCCGTTCATCGCGGCGGCGTAGGCGCCGATGAACTTGCGCACCTGGTAGCGCTGGATGACCCTGGCCAGAAGAGCGCGTTCGTTGCCCCCGGCGGCCGCGTCCCGGATATCCCGGTCGTCGCTGGAAACCCCGGATACGCCCAGCGCGCCGGATTGCTTATTGAGAACATTGCTGGCCTGGTCAGGTGTCCAGCCCTCTTTTTTCATGAGATAGAGCACCGCGGAGGGGTCGACGCCGCCGCAGCGGGTGCCCATCAGAAAACCGTCCAGAGGGGTCAGGCCCATGCTTGTATCGACGACTTGGCCGTATTTCACCGCCGCGATGGACGCGCCGTTGCCCAAATGGCAGGTGATGAGCTTCAGCTCCTCCAGCCCGCGGCCCATGAGCTCGGCGCAGCGGAGGCTGACGAACTGGTGCGAGGTGCCGTGAAACCCGTAGCGCCGCAGGTTGTATTTTTCGCAGATCTCGTATGGCAGCGGAAAGGTGTACGCCTCCGGCGGCATGGTGGAGTGAAACGCGGTGTCGAACACGGCGACCTGGGGCACGTTGTCGCCCAGCACCGCGAGGCAGGCGCGGATGCCCTGGATGCCCGCGGGGTTATGTAGGGGCGCGAGATCCGCGGCCCGTTCGATTTCCGCAAGCACGCCGCCGTCGATGCGCGCGCTGCGCTGGAGCTTGGGTCCCCCCATCACGACGCGGTGCCCCACGGCGTCGATCTCGCTCATATCGCCGACCACTTTTGTTTCGCCCTCGGTCAGCGCGCGCTTGACCGCCACAAAGGCCTCCCTGTGGTCGCTCATCGGGATTTCATACGCGCGCTTCACCGGCAGGGAGCACTCCAGCTTGCTGGCCTCGAGCCCGATGCGCTCGCAGCCGCCCTTAGCCAGCACAGCCTCGGTATTCATATTGATCAGCTGGTATTTCAGCGAAGAGCTCCCCGCGTTGATCACCAGTATATTCATTCCATATCCTCCCACATGCTTAAATCAACCTTCACATTATAAACGATGAGTTCAGATTATGCAAGAGAAAATTCACAATTCGATAATAATTTAATCATAAACCCGCAAAAAAATATTTTTTACGGTTTTTTTCTGTTTAGCGCGCTGACTATTTTTGAAAGAAGCAAAGAAAAGATTGTCTTTCCGGAAAACGCGTGCTATAATACGTTTGGTTGCACTCTCGTTTCGCGATGCGCGTGAATAATGCGCAGCGGCGGGAGGACGGTCATGCGCGTGGGTGTATATCCATGCGCGGCGGTGAGTTCGCGGCGGTTCCGGTGGACGCCGTAGCCCTTCCGAGCCCGAAAAGCTTGCGCCTGTCGCAAGCTGCTTGGTAGAAAGGAGGGCGAAGCTATGAACATAACCTTCGATCAAGCTATCGCGCTGGTCACAATGGTTGTCGCAGTAGTCGAATTGTTTCTCAATGTGCTTAACCGTACAAAGAGAAACTAGCCGCTTCCCCCCAAAGGCTAGCGGCTAGTCTGCTAACTCAGCAGGAAGGGAGTTCACCGTCTGCGGCCCTGCAACCCCTCCCGACAACTCTATTATACACCGGATATGATGGGTTGTCAATGGGAGGGGTTGATTTTTTTATATTCCCGCGCCGTCTTCGTGGGTCTCCATCGTGATGAGCTCCATTTCGCGCTCAAGCTTGTGCACGCGGCGGTGGAGCTGGCAGATCTCCTGCGCTACGGGATCGGGGGTGTCGAGCTGGTCGAGGGGCTCCACGCGGCGGCCGTTGAGCTTGACCACCCGGGCCGGCACGCCCACGGCGGTGGAGTTGGGCGGAATCTCCCGCAGCACCAGCGCGCCGGCGGCAATCTTGGAATTGTCCCCCACTTTAAAAGGTCCCAGCAGCTTCGCGCCGGAGCCGATCATTACGCCGCTGCCGATGGTGGGGTGGCGCTTGCCGATGTCCTTGCCCGTGCCGCCCAGGGTTACGCCCTGATAGATGATCACGTCATCGCCGATTTCGGTGGTTTCGCCGATGACGACGCCCGTGCCGTGATCAATGAACAGTCTGCGGCCCAGCGTGGCGCCGGGGTGGATCTCGATGCCGGTTTTGCGCACCGCGCGCTGGGAGATCCAGCGGGCCATAAAGAACAGCCTGTGCCGCCAGCACCAGTTGGACCGGCGGTGCATGCGCACGGCCCGCAGCCCGGGATACAGCAGCAATATTTCCAAAAAGGAGTGCGCCGCCGGGTCGCGCTCCCGGATGGCGGCGATGTCCTCCTTCAGCCGGTTAAGCATATCATTACTCCTTTATAATTCATGCGTTTATTTCATCATACGCTGATACAGGCGCGGGGTTCAATATACCCCCGGCGCAAATATATTATCCATCCATCCGCACCGAAATAATTCCGCTCATCTGCCGCAGCTTCGAAAGCACGGTCTCCAGATGCCCGCGGCCCGTGACGCCCACTGTGGTGCTGATGGTGCTGGTGCCGTCGCCGTTGGGCCGCATCTGCCAGCTGCTGATGTCCACGTGAATGTTCTTGAGCAGGCCCGAAATGTCGGCCATCATGCCGGTCTGGTCCATTGAGACGATGGTCAGGGCGCCCAGGTAGGCCGATTTGCGCTTTTCTGACCAGCGGGCCAGCAGCCAGCGGTCGGGCTCGGGGGCGGTGTTCAGATCTCCGGGCACGTTGATGCAGCCGATTTTATGGATCGTCAGCCCCGTGCCGCGGGTAATATAGCCCACAATCTCATCGCCGGGCAGCGGGAAGCAGCATTGGGCGAAGCGCACCAGGCAGTTGTCAATGCCCTCCACGATGACGCCCTTGTCGTTGATGATGCGCTTGGTCTCGGGCACCCCTCCCTCCTCGGGGAAGAGATGGGCCTGGATCATCTTCTGATACTCCTCCCGCAGGCGGGGGAGGTACTTCGCAAACACCACGCCGCCGTAACCGATGGAGGCGTAGAATTCATCCAGGCTGGGATATTTTCGCCGCTCAATGATGCGGAAGAGAATCTCCTCCAGCTCGGCGGGCTCCAGGCGGATGAAGCTGCGGCGCAGCTCCCGTTCCACCTCCAGGCGGCCCTCGCTGATGTTCTCCTCCTTGCGCTCGGTTTTGAACCAGACGCGGATCTTGCTGCGGGCCTGGCTGGTTTTCACGATCTTGAGCCAGTCCCGGTTGGGCCCCTTGCCGGGATTCGAGGATTTGAGAATTTCTATCACGTCGCCGGTCTGGAGCTTGTAATCCAGGGGCGTGATGCGGTTGTTGACCTTCGCGCCCACCATAAGGTGCCCGATTTCGGTGTGCACGGCATAGGCGAAATCAATGACCGTGGCGCCCAAAGGCAGCTCGAAGGCCTTTCCCTTGGGGCTCATGGCATACACCTTTTCCGGCGGCGCGATATCGGACTTGATGGAGCTCACCAGCTCCTCCACGGAGTCGGCGTCCGTGACGTTTTCCAGCATACTGCGAACGTTGTTTACCCACTGCTCCACGCCCCCGCTCTTTTGCACTCCCTGCTTATACTTCCAGTGGGCGGCCACGCCGTATTCCGCCAGGGCGTGCATCTCCCAGGTGCGTATCTGCACCTCAAAGGGAATGGCCTCCTTGCCCGTGACGGTCAAATGGATGGACTGGTAGCCGTTGGCTTTTTTGTTGGCGATATAGTTTTTGAACCGGTTGGGGATGGGGTGGTAGATCTCCTGGATCAGGCCAAAGACGTTCCAGCAGTCATGTACGGTATCCACGATCACCCGCACGGCGTAGATATCAAAAATCTCCTCGAAATCTTTCCGCTGCAAATACATTTTGCGGTAGATGCCGTGCACGCTTTTGACCCGGCCCTCCACGCGAAAACCTGTGTGCTCGCCGCTTTTGGAGGAGCCCTTGTGCGCGGGCAGCTCCTGGGCCAGCAGCTCCCGCAGGCGCTCCTGGATGATGCGCAGAAAGTCGGCGCGGTGCTCCGCCTCAAACGTTAGCTTTTGCTCGATTTCCTCGCAGGCGTGGGGGTCCAGAAAGCGGATCGCCCGGTCCTCCAGCTCCTCTTTAAAATGCCGGATACCCATCATATCCGCGATGGGCGCGTAGATTTCCAGGGTCTCCCGGGCGGTGTCGCGCTGTTTTTCCTCGTTTTTGTATTGCAGGGTGCGCATATTGTGCACCCGGTCGGCCAGCTTGACGATGATCACCCGGGGATCCCGCGCCATGGCGATGAACATCTTCAGGTAATTCTGCGCCTGGGTCTCTTCTTTGGTGACGATCTCCTCGCTCTTGCCCTGGGATTCATATTTGATGTCCCTCAGCTTTGTGAGTCCCTGCACCAGGGCGCTGATCTCATCGCCGAACTCCGCGGCGATATCGTCGTCGATTAAATCGGTATCCTCCACAACATCGTGGAGCAGCGCCGCGGCGATCATCTCGCGGTTGTAGAGCCCCAGCTCCAGCAGCAGCTCAGCTACGGCCATGGGGTGGATGATATAGGGCTCGCCGGAGGCCCGCTCCTGCCCCGTATGGGCGGCCAGTGCCATTTCAAAGGCGCGGTCAAGCAGCTCGATATCCTTCGAGGAAAAAGCTCTTTTATTGGAATCCGGCCATTTCATGGCCTGCATATGCTCCCGCAGCGCGCCGTATCGCTCCCGGGCGGTTTCCTGGTTGTCCATCATGCTTCCCCCTTTGCCAGCGACGTCAGGCGCTTGAGCAAAACAGAATCCTCCAAATTCACCTTTTGCCGCGCTTCGCGGCGCGTCATTCCGCCGGCCGCGTCAGCCGCGATCAGGTCCAGGTCGAGCAGGGTCTCCGCCGCGAGCCAGACGCGTGCGATATCAAGCTCCTCCGCCGTTTGGGCATGCAGGGCCAGCAGCAGCGATTCCGGTGTCAGAGGGCTCTTTTGCCCAAACGCGCGGTAAACCTGGGCGATGGTTTCGCGCCCGGGCAGGCAGGCCGCCGCCTGCTCCCGCGGCAGAGCGTCGCCGCGCAAAACGGCCTCTACCAGGCGCTGGGCCCGCAGCAGCGCGTCATTGGGCAGCGCGTGGTGCTTCAGGTTGCGCACGATGACCGTGACGCCCCGGCGGCCCATATATTCGTTGATCTCCAGCGATACGGCCAAATCCAGGATATCTCCCTGCTCAAAGGCGAACTCCTCCCGGGTGACGCGAAAGAGCATCGCGGTAACGCGGGTATCGCCCTGCTCCAGGGTCAGGCGCAGGTGCCTGCCGCCATTGCCCACCGGCGCGGCCGCGGCCAGCCGCATCCCCCGCAGGGCGAAAACAGGCAGGGAATTGCCCGCGCCAAAAGGCTCGAGGCAGTCCATTTCGTCCACCAGGCCCGGCTCCAGCCGGGCGGGGGCCAGCACCGCGTCCAGCGCCTGCTCCGGGAACGGCATTTCCATCAAGGAGGCGTATTTGTTGATTTCAGCCCGAAACCGGTCCAGATCCTGCGAAGCGAGGGTAAAGCCCGCGGCCTGCTCGTGCCCGCCAAATTTCTGCATGAGCGGCGCGGAGTTCGAGACGGCCTCAAACAGATGAAAGCCAGGCAGGCTCCGTCCGGAGCCCTTGGCAATGCCGCCGTGGACAGAGATCATCAAGCAGGGCTTGCCCAGCTTTTCCAGCATGCGCGAGGCCACGATGCCGATCACGCCCTCGTGCCAGCCCTCCCCGGCGAAGACCATTACCCGGTCGTGCTGCCGCTCGGGGTGCGATTCCAGCCAGGCGGCGGCCTGCGCCGCGATCTCCTGCTCCATGCCCTGCCGCTCCTCGTTCCACAGCTCCAGCCGCTGGGCCAGACGCTCCGCCTGGGCCGGGTCCCCGGTGAGCAGCAGCTCCAGGGCGGCCTCGGCCCCGCCCATGCGCCCGGCGGCGTTGACGCGCGGCGCGATGATAAACGACAGCCCCGTGGAGCTTAAGGGACGGTCCTTGGCGCGGGCGGCGCGCAGCAAAGCCACGAGGCCCAGGCCCGGCGCCTGGTCCGGCTCCGCGTCCCTGGCTTCGTTGATCCAGTCAATTCCCGCGCGGACAAACGCCCGGTTTTCGCCCAGCAGCGGCACAACGTCGGCCGCGGTGCCGATGGCCAGCAGCGGCGCGTAAGCGGGCAGCAGCTCCTCGGGCTCGCAGCCCTCCAGCGCGCAGACCAGCAAAAAAGCCACGCCTACCCCCGCGTAATCCCGGAAGGGCAGCTCGCAGTCCGCGCGATGGGGATTGACCAAAGCGAAGGCCTCCGGCAGGCGCTTCCCCATCTGATGATGGTCCGTGATGACCACATCGATTCCCAGGGCCTTTGCGCGCTCGATTTCCCGCACCGCGCTGACGCCGTTATCCACTGTGACGATGAGCTTCGCGCCCCGCTCGCCCAGGGCGTCGATGGCCTCCATGTTCAGGCCGTAGCCCTCCTTGTGCCGGTCCGGGAGATAATACGACAGCGCTTCGCTGCGCGTGCGCAGGTAGGAATACAGCAGCGCGGTGGCGGACACGCCGTCGGCGTCGTAGTCGCCGAACACGGTGATATGCTCCCCCAGGGCGATGGCCCGCTCAATGCGTTCCACGGCCAGCTCCATGTCGGGAAGGTCGTAGGGGTTCGAAAAGAAGCACTCCTCCAGCCCCAGAAAGGCGGGGAGCTCGTCCTCCTCTAAGCCGCGGCTGAGGGCCAGCAGCGCCGCGAAGGGCGGCAATCCGGCCGATACGGCCAGATCCTCCGCCAGGGCCCTATGCTCCGGCGAATGCTTGCGCAGCACCCATCGCCTGCGAACCATGAACAATACCCTCCATTTTTTGTGTGCTTTTTAACAAAAATTCCAATTTTAACAGAGTTCCTGAATATAATAACACTTCCCGAAAAAAAAAGCAAGCCCTTGGCACGCCAGAACCACGGCAAGTCTTTCCACTCTTGCCTTCAAGTACCATTGCGCCGCGGCCTTCCATCGGGTATAATCAGCCCATGACAGGAGGGTTTTTATATGAAATGGATCAAATCAATCAAAAAATCAGTCAAAAAGCCGGTCCAAAAAACGCTTTCCATACTGCTGACCGCCGTGGTTCTGTTTGCCGCCGCGCCCATGATGACCCGGGAAGCGGGGGCCGCCGCCGGCACGCCCTATTATAATTGGAAGCAGTCCGACCCTCAATGGAAGGACATCGTCCTCAGCAGCAGGACTGTCGGCGCGGTGGGATGCCTGGCGACCTCCATCGCCTGCTCCGTCGTCCACGCCGGGCTGCGCACGGAAAGCAATTTCGACCCCGGCAGCTTCGTGCGGGCCATGAAAGCCGTGGGCGGCTTCGAATCCAACAACAACCTCATCTGGGAGAAGGTGCCGGTGGCCGTGCCCGGCTTCCAGCTGGTGAACCCCAGAGTGTACATCAGCGGCACGCAGCAGCAGAAGCTTCAGAAGATCAAGAGCTACTATGACCAGGGCTATTCCGTGATTGCCGCCGTGAAGAATGAGGGGCATTGGGTGGCAGTGCGCTCGGTTACCTCCAGCGCCGTGACGATGATGGATCCCGGCAGCCAGGCGACAGACCTGTTCGGCAAGTATCCGACCTCGGGCGTGACGCGCCTGGCGCTGTTCCAGCCGGCCAGGCCCGCGGCCACGACTCAGCCCGCGGTGCCCCCGGCTCCCGCCGCCGTGGAAAGCGATGATTTCAGCGAGCGGCTGTCCCTGCCGTTTTTGGGGGTCTTCCAGACGATCCCCGATATGGACGCTTTTAAGGAGATTTTCGGAATCTTCTGGTCTGTGTTCGAGAATTTCGTCAAAGCGCCGGATGGGCTCCTTGGCCTTTTCCGGGGGCTCGTACAGTTTTTGCTTTATGATCTGCCTGATTTTATGCCTGACTGATTGCACCGGAAAAGACGGCCGCCCTGCGCTGGGCGGCCGTCCGCTCTATATGAGCACTATACTTTATTTAAAAACTTTACTTAAAAAATGCTATGAAAAAACATCCTCCTGCATACAAAACAGCTTGTCCCGCCGCTGCCGCCCGGCTTCCCTGTCCAGGGTGAATTGCCCGTTTTCATCGCGGCGCAGAACGCTGCCCTCCCCGGCGCCTTCAGGCAGCAGCGCAACGGGGAACTCCTCCACAAAGCCCTCTTCGTTTTCGCAAACGGCAATAGATGCGATGACACGGTCGATGGTGTAGATTCGCATGGGGTCACCCCGCCTTGGCAACATCGTTCTTTACGGAAGCAATGCGATGAAGCCCATATTTTCGCGCGGCGTCATCCGCGATTTTGCTTACGCGCTCTGTCCGTTCCTGCAAAGACATATCCTTCGTTTCCTCGTAAATTTCCAGGCGGATTCGATTGAGTTCTTCTTCGATGCTATTCATCTTGTTCATGTTCGATTACCTCCATTGGGGAATAGATTTCAAGCGCGCGGTAGCCTTGCATTCGATTTATGCTGCCAGTTGCGATAACAGTTTTTCGTTTTACGATATGCTGAAAATTCATGCTGATGATCATATCCAGATCATTTACGGTTGCGACTGCGATATGAAGGCCGTCCGTTCGGTATTTCATCGGAATAACGCTGTTTTTTACGTAGATATTTGCAAGGCGCTCTGCTTCCACATTTGTTTCCAGAACAGGAATCTGATATCGGGCAAGCAACTCTAACATGAGAGATTTTTTAGGCTCTGGCGCTTTTTCCAATTCGTCAATCACATAATCGGAAGTATACGCTTCATAACGTTTATCGGCTATTTCTCGAAACAAGGCAACGGTGTCGCTATGCGCTTCTCTGTTAACATCAAAATAGAAATTAAACATCGTAGTTTCAAGATAGATTTTTGGAATCCGCATATATGCCCTCCTTTCCCCCTTCTAGTATACCACAAAAGTCTTTATACCGCAACATTATGTAGCATCATTTTTTCTGTGCCGCTCGCTCCCGCTCCGCCTGAGAGGGCCTTAAATATACCGCCCGCAGCTCGTCCGCGGGCTTGTAGTCCTCCTCCACGGCGGCAAGAATCGCCCCTGAGGCGCGCATCGGCGCGTTTTCCAGAAAAGTCACGGGCATGTCGTATCGCGTCAGCTTTTTGTCCAGCTCTTCTCTGGAAATAGCCTCGTCCTCCGTGAGGCGCGCAACTGTTTTTCCATCGGAGGAAAACAGCGCCGCGTAGACCTGGCCCCGTCGGGCATCCATCGCGCAGCAGAGCAGGCCCCGGCACAGCACGGCATTATACGCCATGGCGCGCAGCGCCGATACACCGGCGCAGGGGGCGCCCAGGGCCTGTGCCATACCCTTCGCCGCGGAGACGCCGATGCGTACCCCGGTGAAGGAGCCCGGCCCGTTGGTGACGGCGAAGCGGTCGATTTGCGCGATGGCAAGCCCGGCCTGCTTCAGGGCCTGCTCCGCCATGGGCATGAGCAGTGCGCTGTGCGTCTGCCCGCTGCGCGCGAAGCACTCGCCGAGCAGAACGCCGTCCCGCATAACGGCTACGCAGGCGCTGAGGGCGGAGGTATCGATGCCAAGGGTTGTCATATCGCCCCTCCTTCCGACTGGCTTTTTTCTATGAGGATCAAGCGCTCTTCGACGGTTCCCCCCGGGGAAATACGCACGCGCCAGCAAGCCTCCGGCAAAAACGCCTCTATGTTTTCGCTCCACTCAATGGCGAGGACAAAGCCCTGGTCCAGATAATCGAAGTATCCCGTGGAGGCGAGGTCCTCCCAGGAGGCGACGCGGTACATATCAAAATGCGCCAGAGGAATTGGGCCGGGGTGCTCGTGCACCAGGGCATAGGTGGGGCTGCTGACCTCGTCCTCGCAGCGCAGGCCGGCGGCGAGCCCGCGCACAAAGGCGGTCTTGCCCGCGCCCAGGTCTCCGAACAGGGCGACAGCATCCCCGGGCCGCAGCTTCGCGGCGAGGGCCTCGCCCAGCGCCTCGGTCTCCCCGGCGCCGCGTGTGGTTATGGGCTTCGTCATGGGCCGCTCCTCTCCCGTTTTCTCTTGATTTTATCATTTTATCATATTTTCAAAAATAAATAAAGGCTTTCCCTTGAAAAAATTTCTCCAATGCGTTATAATATTTTTATTTCAAATATTTTTATTCATTTATTTTATGTTTTTTAAATTTTAATTTTATATTTTTAAATTTATATTTTTTAAATTTTCTTTTGTTGCATTATTTTTGTTGAATGGGAGACCCAATATGGCAAAGCAAAAGCACCGCACAAAGCAGCGGGATATCATGCGCAGCGGCGGCGGCGTGAAGGTGCTGCTGGCCGGTACGGACTGGCTGACGATCCTCCTGTGCCTGGCCACTTCGGCGTTCGGGGTGCTTTTGGTGCATTCCGCTACCCTGCGCCGCGTGCCGGAGGATGCCCTGATTCACCGCGACACCATGGTGACAATCGCGGCGATTCTTCTCGGTCTTTTTCTGGCAATCATCATGAGCTTTGTGGATTATGAGCTGATGCTGCGCTTCTGGTATGTCATCGCCGGCGTGTGCATGCTGCTGATGCTCATGCTCATTCCCTTCGGCCAGGCGCCCAACCCCTTGCGCGACGACGCGAGGAGCTGGTTTAAAATTCAGGTCGCCAGCCAGACGATCTGGTTTCAGCCGTCTGAGCTGCTGAAGATCGCCTTCATTCTCTCCTACACCTGGCACCTGCACCGCGTGAAGGACGACATCAACAAGCTGAGGAATATCGCCATGCTGGGCATGCACGCGATGATCCCCTTCGGCATGATCGTAATCACCGGCGACCTGGGGAGCGCCCTGGTGTTCTTGATCCTGACCATGGGACTGCTCTTTTTGGCGGGGCTCAAGCTGCGCTGGTTCGCGGCCATGCTGGTGCTTGTGGCCGCCGCGCTGCCCGTGGTGTGGATCGGCTTCATCAACGACTTTCAGAAGCACCGCATCTACGCGATCTACGCCGAACGGATGCTCACGGACGCGCAGTACGAAGAGATTATCTATCAGCAGCGGCAGGCGCGCTACGCCATGGGCTCGGGGCAGCTGCTGGGCAAGGGGCTTTTTCAGGGAGGCTACACCCAGTCGGGCTCAGTGCCGGAGTGCCAAAACGACATGATCCTCTCGGTGGCGGGGGAGGAGCTGGGCTTTTTGGGCGCGGCGGCGGTGATGCTGGTGCTGCTGCTGGTGGTCATCCGTCTGGTGATGGTGAGCAGCCGCACACGGAATTTCCGCGCGCGCCTGCTTTGCGGGGGCGTGGCGCTGATGATCGGCGCGCAGGCGGTGATCAACGTGGGCATGTGTATCATGCTGCTGCCTGTCATCGGGATCACCCTGCCGTTTTTCAGTGCGGGCGGCTCGTCGAACCTATGCCTTTATCTTGCTGTGGGTCTTGTCCTCACGGTATACCGCCATCAGAGCGAGCACGAGGATACGCGCAGCTATTTTGATTATTTGTATTCGTAATGTGCATGTGCATTTATATTTATATTTGTATTTATATTTGCAAATAAAATAAAGATGAAAGGGGAATATCTCATGCCGGAAAAAACAAAAAGCGTATGGTGGAAGGAGATGTCCGTCTACCAGATTTGGCCGCGCAGCTTCTGTGACGGCAACGGCGACGGCATCGGGGATCTGTGGGGCGTGCTGCAAAAGCTGGATTACATCAAGAGCCTGGGCGTGGACGCCATCTGGTTTTCGCCGCTGTATCCCAGCCCCAACGCGGATTACGGCTACGACATTGCGGATTACAAAAGCATCCATCCCGAATACGGCGATCTGGAGCTCTTCAAGCGGGTGCTCGACGGCGCGCACGCCCGCGGCATGAAAGTCATTCTGGACCTGGTCATTAATCACAGCTCCGACGAGCACGACTGGTTCAAGAAATCCAAAGAAAGCAAAGAGAACAACCCGTACCGCGACTACTATTTCTGGCGCGGCGGGCGAAGCGGGGGAAAACCGCCGAACAACTGGAAGTCCGTGTTTGAGGGCGGCGCCTGGGAATACGACAAGGGCCTGGACGAATACTATCTTCACATCTTCGCGAAAAAGCAGCCGGACCTCAACATGGCCAACCCAAGGGTGCGGGAGGAAGTCAAGGATATCATGCGCTTCTGGCTGGACATGGGCGTCGACGGCTTCCGGGAGGACGTGATCACCTACATCGCCAAGACAGAGGGCCTGCCCAACGGCTTTCCGCTGCCCATCGGCGCGGGGCTGGAGCATTACACCAGCAAGCCCGCCGTGAAGGACTACCTGCGGGAGTTCCGCGACGAGGTGCTTTCGAACTACGACAGCTTCACCGTGGGCGAGGCGCCCATGATGACCCCCAAGCTCGCCAGGGAGTACATCACCGAGGGGCCGGACCAGCTGCTCAATATGATGTTCCACTTTCAGCACATGGCGGCGGACTGCGTTCTCACAGACTGGCTGCAAACCCCCTTCCGCCTGCGCAAGCTCAAAAAGGCCCTGGGCGTGTGGCAGCGGGAGCTGCGGGGCGTGGCCTGGAACGCGCTGTACCTGGAGAACCATGACCATCCCCGCGTCATTGACCGCTACGGCAGCGTGGAGCACCGCGTGCAAAGCGGCAAAATGCTGGCGGCGATGTATATCCTGCAAAGCGGCACGCCCTTTATCTATCAGGGCCAGGAAATCGGCATGGTCAACAACCAGCTCGAAAGCATTGATCAGTTTAAAGATGTCGTCACCTTCAACAACCAGAAGCTCGCGAAAAAACTGGGCCTTTCGGACGAAAAATTCCTGAAGCTGGCCAACCGCGCCTCCAGGGAAAACGCCCGCACGCCCCTGCAGTGGAGCGCGGCCCCCGGCGGCGGCTTCAGCCCCGAGGGCAGCGGGGCCGAGCCCTGGTTCCCGATGAACAAGAACCACAGGGAGATCAACGTCGAGGCCGCGGAGGCCGACAAGAATTCCATGCTGCACTGGTACCGCGCGCTGCTGCTCTTCCGCAGGAAAAACCCCA